>Ga0310697_10000321_pt1 | contig 68055 bp, 50 predicted proteins | sample 172DNAGHGlowgp2_FD_203883 | JGI IMG/M metagenome (GOLD analysis project Ga0310697, IMG submission 203883) | Sheep rumen microbial communities from Palmerston North, Manawatu-Wanganui, New Zealand - 1728 DNA GHGlow gp2 (v2) (version 2) | ecosystem: Host-associated > Mammals > Digestive system >...
GTCTCAAAATTGAGTGTTTGCCGATTCCTAATTGAAAGGAAATTCTCAACCCAAAATTCTCTTATCATAATTTAAAGATGTTTTGGATGCAAATATACACATAAAAATGATAACACCCAAATAATTTTTATGATTATTGTAAAAAAACTACGAAAAAGACTTATTTAATCTGAATTTATGCTATTTTCTATCCTTCAGCAAAGTCTCTTTCAATTGTTGAATTTTCTGATGCAACTCGTATTTCCTTCGAGTCTGCTTCTCTGCACGACACTGCTTTTCCAATGTTTCTATCTGGCGAAGTAACTTTTCCCGTTGTTCACGATGGATAATCTGTTCCTCAATTGTTTCTTCTGCTTGGGCATCCAAGCCTCCGATGGTTGCAACGATGTTGTTCCAGACATCATCGAGCGACAGGCCTTGCAACGGAATGACTGTTTCTTCTGTCGGCCTCCATACTGATTGCTGCAGACGAGTATGGAAGACGCAGAGTTGCGTCTGCTCCTCGTATTGCAGTGCAAAGACTATCTTCTGGGGAATCAGCTTTTGCAGCAGCAGGATGTTCTGGGCATTGTAGTCGCGATGCTTCAATACGACCTGCAACACATAGAATCCCTTTATCTCCTGACCATCAGCCAATGCAGGAACAGTAGCAGGAGATATACGGGCCACTAATGCCATCTTGCTGATGTCTGCATCAAACCGCTCACGTTCAGCCGTCTTCAGGTTGAACTTTTCGAACACCGCTTTCTTGTATAGCGGCTGGTTGATGAGGGTATTTGCAGGCAGTCCGTACATACTAAATTCTCTAATTCTTGATTACTAAGAAACAGATCAGTTCGAAATCGTCGAGCCCTACGTAGTGTTCCTCGAAGAGCTCGCCTGCGAAACCTTCAAGAAAGCTGTCTACATCCGACTGTTCCTTGACAGAGATGATTGAGTTGATGGCCTTGCTGAGCAGGTCGGAGTATTTCGTCATGCGCAGGCCGTCGCGCGTCTCTTTGTTGAATTGGTGGCAGAGCGTTACGTCTGGCTTGGTGCAGGGCTTGCAGATGAGGCGCATCTTGTCTAACAGTTCCTTGGGATGCAGGTGGTCTACCTGCACCTCGCCATCCTCACGGATATACACCATGTAGAATGGATGCAGCTGGTTCTTATGGTCGATGTTTACCCCTGCCGTGCGGTTTTTGAGTACGAAGATGGTGCCTGCTGGTGCCTGTGCATTGCCTTGCACGACGGCGTGCAGCCCAAAGGGCGTATGCTCCACATCGTGGTTGGAGTGCATGTATTCCAACAGGTCGAGACGGAACTCATTCAGTCCTAAGTCCATGATACTGACTCCTGAGTTCATTTCTTCTAAATCGACCACATCTTCCTTCAGTCGCTCTAACTGCTGACGGCGATACTCCAAGTCGTCTTTCTCTTCTGGCGAGAGCAGGTTGTCATCGCCAGTGGCTGTCAGTACGGTGGCCTTCATACGGCTTTCCACGCGGCCCTTCAGGTTGATGTATTCGTCGAGCGTCATGTCTGGCCAGTAGTTCACCAACTGTATCTGGGCATTCTGCGAGCCGATACGGTCTATTCGCCCAAAGCGCTGGATGATGCGGACGGGGTTCCAGTGTATATCGTAGTTGATGAGGAAGTCGCAGTCCTGCAGGTTCTGACCTTCTGATATACAGTCGGTGGCGATAAGGACATCGATAGCCCCCTCCCGACCTCCCCCCATAGGGGAGGAGAAGAGATGCGGATAGAGTGCAGCGGCTTCCTTGGAGACAGGTGAGAAGAGGGTAAGAACTTTGTTGAAGTCCAGCTTCTCTCGCAGTTTCAAGGTACTGCGGGCTTCCACGTCGCCTGTAACGAGAGCCACGTTCAAGCCGTATTTCGTCTTGATGTCGTTGGCTAAGCAGTCGTAGAGATATTGTGCTGTATCGGAGAAAGCCGTAAAGATTAGCACCTTTTTGTTATCGCCGTTAATGGGGTGCGCGAACTTGTGCTGCAAGTCGCTGACGAGCTGCTGCAGCTTGCTGTCATGCTCTGGCGTGATGATTTCGAGCATGGTCAGCAGTAGGCGGATAATCTCGAGATCTCCCTTGATTTCCTGCTGCCAAGAGATATAGTCCATATCCTCCAGCAAGATACGGTTTTTCTTCTTGCCAATCGTAAAATCCTGCTCGTCCTCATCGCTGTCTGCACTCTCGTAGTCGTCTACAGCGACGCGCTTGTCGCCCTGCTGATAGCTGGCAATAGCATCGAGGGTTTCCTGCATATAGTCGCGGATGCGACCTAATGTCAATCGGAATGAATTGACTGATGACTCCAAGCGCTTCAGCAACTGAATCGTCATCAGTCGCTGAATACCCCTTTCACGCTCTTCTATCGTCAGACGATGGCCAGTGGTGCTTTCCTTCTCCTTATATTTATAGAGCTTGCTGGGCAGGATAAAGGCAGAGGGCGCATAGATGGCGAGACGGAGCTGCTGCAGCTGCTCGAATATCTCGTTGTAGTTGATGGCTGTATCGAGGTCTGTCAGATGCGGCTGGCGCGAGATGGGCTTCAGTCGCTCAGGGAAGGTGCCGATGTCTGTCGTGTCGTAATACTGCTGGATGTGCTTTCGGCTGCGGGCTATCGTGACGGCATCGAGCAGACGGAAGAAATCGAAGTCGAGCATGCAGAGCAGTCGCTCTGTGGTGCGCTCCTGAGGAGGAAGGTCTGCCCAGATGTTATAGGAGAGCTGGGCCTGACGGAAGATGTCGTCGATGCCTTTGTCCGTGGGCAACAGTTCGTCGAAGGCCTTCGACTGTCCTTCGTAAGCCAACTGGAGTTGGTTTTTCAGGTCGCCAAAGCGGTTGTTCACAGGCGTTGCCGACAGCATCAGCACTTTGGTCTTTACACCAGTACGGATCACCTTGTTCATCAAGCGCAGATAGCGGTTCTCTCGTGGGTTCTGGCCATTCTCGTCGGTCGAGACCTTGCCACCATTGCGGAAGTTATGGCTCTCGTCGATGACCACCAAGTCGTAGTTGCCCCAGTTCACTCGCTCCAAGTCGAGGTCGTTGCTTCTGCCGTGTTCGCGACTGAGGTCGGTATGGTAGAGGATGTCATAGTTCAGACGGTCTTTCGCCAACGGATTGTTGACATAGTTCTGGCGGTAGGTGTTCCAGTTCTCAAAGAGTTTTTTGGGGCAGAACACCAGCACCGTACGGTTGCGGCTCTCGAAATACTTGATGACGGAGAGAGCCGTAAACGTCTTGCCCAGTCCTACAGAGTCAGCCAGGATGCAGCCGTTGTATTTCTCCAGCTTGTTGATGACGGCAAGGGCGGCATCGCGCTGGAAGTTGTAGAGCTTCTGCCAGATGGCTGAGTTCTTGAAGCCCGTTGCCTCCTTGGGCAGTTCGTCTTCGCTGATGTCCTCTAAGAACTCGTTGAAGATGTTGTAGAGTGCCACGAAATAGAGGAACTCTGGTGCATTCTCCTTATAGGCATTCGAGATGCTGTCTATCACCTCTTCCGTCACCACTTGCAGTTTGCCCGTATCATTCCAAAGCTGGTTGAACAGGTCGATATAGGCTCGTGAGAACGGTGCTTCGGCTTTCTGAATCATCGTGTAGGCGGCATTTCCTTTCTCGCAGCCCAGTTCAACAGTGGTAAAGCCGTTGATGGGCGAATAGCTGATGTCGTCGAGATTGATGAAACCCATCATCTGCTCGTTGGTCTTGTTCGACTTGAAACAGACTTTCTGTCGGATCCACTCTGCACATTCGCGGGCTATGGCTTTCTGAGTCAGTTCGTTGCGCAGCTTGACTTCGAACTCCGATCCATATAGTGTACGCTCACGGTCTAAACGCGGAATATAGAACTCGCGCTGTTGCTTGGGTGTCTTTTCGGAGATAAAGGTGGGGGACGTAAAGATAAAGCGCAGTTCCTTGATGTCCTTCAGTGCCTCTTTCAGTTCCTGATAGGCATAGATGGAGAAGCAGGAGGCCGCTATCGATAGCCGGCTTCCTGGCTGCAACTGCTGCATGAGGTCGTCGCGCAGCGTCTTACCCACATTGTTGATCAGCTCCATCCATATAGTTTTAGTCAGCACCAAGACTATAAAATCATACCGCCACCCTGCGCTCAGGGATTCTCTGCCTCGCGGGCGAGGCTTGTGCCGTCTACGGCACTTTTGGCAATACTTGCTGCAAAAGTACGAAAAAACTTGGAAAAAGAGTAAAAAAGCGGGGAAAACTTGCAAACTCCATGAGTATCGCGCAATACTCCACGACTAATTTACAATACTCCACGACTAATTTACAATACTCCACGACTATTGCGCAATAGTCGTGGAGTATTATGGGCACCTCGGTTTCTAAAAACAGGTGCGCCGGGTGCGGGAGGTGCGACCTGTTCCATTTTCGCGTGTACGCACGCGAAGAAGAGCTACTACTTCTCCTCGCTGTCGATGACCTTCCAGCAGCCGGCGGCGAGAGCACCGCCTACGAGCGGTCCGACGATGAAGACCCAGAGCTGGCTCAGAGCCTTGCCGCCCTCGAAGAGTGCAGGACCTATGGAGCGTGCGGGGTTGACGCTGGTGCCGGTGTAGTTGATGCCCACCAGGTGGATGAGTATCAGCGACAGGCCGATGGCGAGGCCGGCGAAGTTGTTGGTGGCACCGTTGGTCTTGGCGGTGGCCCCGAGGACTACCATGACGAAGATGAAGGTCAGGGCAATCTCGGCAATGAGACCGTTGACGACGTTCTCCGAGGCGCAGGCGTTAGCTCCGGTGGCGGTGCCGCGCGCCAGTCCGGGGTCTGTGCTGACGAGCAGTGCCAGCAGTGCTGCTGCAAAGATGGCACCAATGACCTGGAAGAGCATGTACATGCCACAGTCCTTGGAGTTCATGCGTCCGCTGAGGAACACTCCGAGTGTGATGGCGGGATTGATGTGGCATCCTGAGATGCCTCCGATGGTGTAGGCCATTGCAACGACGGCGAGTCCGAAGGCTACTGCCGTGCCAACGATGGAGGCGGTGTCGACGCCGCAGTTGAGGCTGACGGCGGCTCCGCAGCCGAGGAACGTCAGTACGAACGTCCCGAAGAGTTCAGCAAAATACTTCTTCATAAGCGTATGAGTTTTAAGTTAAACAATGAATATATAAAGTATTGGTTTTTCACTTCTGTGTGCAAAAATAGGAAAAAAATCGTTACGCTCCAAATTTTTGACACTTTTTTCATCGTTCAACCCTTCACCCTTCACCTCAAAGCTCCACAATCTTGCCCACGCCCGAGCGGCTGAGATCCTTGTCGCCGGGGTTGCCGCCGTAGCGCAGCGAGCCTACGCCGCTGACGTCGCCCTTGATGTGCTCGGTGGCGTGACAGGTGATGCTGCCCACGCCGCTGACCTCGGCGCGCACGCTGCGTGCCACGAGGCCTGCGGCCTTGATGCTGCCCACACCGCTACAGTCGAGCTGTGCCTCGTCGGCGGTGCCGGAGAGCTCGATGCTGCCCACACCGCAGCTCTCGGCCTCGATGAGCTTGACGCTGAGGCCGGAGAGGAAGAGCGAGCCCACGCCGTCGTTCTCGACCTCAAGGCGGTCGGCCTCGAGGCGGTCGGTCTCGACATTGGCCAGTCCCTCGTTGGTGAGCTTACGCAGCGTCGGGGTGTAGATGGTGATGTCGACATTGGTGGCGTCGATGTTGTTGCCGTCCTTCCGGAACTCGACGCTTAGCTCGCCGTCGTCGACACCGATGTTGTAGAGTTCGACGTAGTTCTCGGGCATCGTGAGCACCACGCGGCTGTCGCCGTCGGCAGACTGCATAATCTTGACATTGGCGATGACGTTGATGTCGACCTCGTCGAAGCGCGCCATCTTCAGCTCGCGCCTGACGATGTTCTCACTCGGTTCGATACGCTTGCTGCTGCCTGTAATGGTGACGTTGCAGGCCGTCAGCAGCAGGGCACAGGCAAGGCCCAGGAATAATGCTTTCTTCATAACTCGTTTTTTTATGTTCGTCCTTTTTCTCTTTTGACGTGTTGGAGGTGCGGAAAGTTGCAGGGCGGCAGCGATTTTTTTTCTGCCTGACTGCGTTAATGTTATGAAAAAGCATTGCGTATTACGTTTTTTTTCGTATCTTCGCGGACAAAAAGAGAGATATGGAACAACAGAACCAGTACATAAAACAGTTCCCCGAGCTGTACCGCGACGCGACGGTGCTCTACGTCCACGGCTTCGGCTCCAGCGGACAGTCGGGCACGGTGGCACGCCTGCGCCAGGTGCTGCCCGGTGCGAGGGTGGTGGCGCCGGACCTGCCGGTACACCCCGCCGAGGCCATGGAGCTGCTGCAGCGCGTGTGCAGCGAGGAGCAGCCGGCACTCGTCATCGGCACGTCGATGGGCGGCATGTATGCCGAGATGCTGCGCGGCTACGACCGCATCCTTGTTAACCCCGCGCTGCGCATGGGCGAGACGATGAAGGAGCACGGCATGACGGGTACGCAGCACTTCCAGAACCCCCGTCAGGACGGTCAGCAGGAGTTTATAGTGACGAAGGCGCTGGTGAAGGAGTACCGCGAGATGACGGACCACTGCTTCGAGACGATGGACGACGACGACCGCCGCCGCGTCTGGGGGCTCTTCGGCGACGCTGACACCACGGTAGACACCTACGACCTGTTCAGCGAGCACTACCCGCAGGCCATACGTTTCCACGGCGAGCACCGCATGAACGACCGTTCGTTCATGCACTCCGTGGTGCCCGTCATGCGGTGGGCCGACGACCGCCGCCAGGGGCGTGAGCGCCCCGTGGTCTACATTGCCGTCACGACGCTGCGCGACGACTACGGCCGGGCGCGCAGCTCGGCGCAGAAGGCCGTCAGGCGGCTACTGGAGAACTACCAGCTGTACTTCGTCGCCCCAGCGGGTGCCGACGCGGCGGGCTATGCCGACACCGTGGCGTGGCTCTACGAGTGGGTCAACGTGCCGGCCTACGGCCATACGGTGTTCACCAACCGCAAGGACCTGCTCTACGGCGACTACATCATCGACATCGTCGACGACGACGCTGACGGCGCTGACGGCATGGCGACGCTCATCAGCTTCGGCAGCGACACGTTCAAGACGTGGGACGACGTGACAGAATATTTCGAACGGCTCGGCGGACAGTGAGGACGGCAGTGATAGGCGGCGGTGCTGCGGGGTTTTTCACGGCAGTGAACCTCAAGGCTATGTGCCCGCAGATGGACGTTACCATCTTCGAGCGCAGCAGCCGTGTGCTGGCAAAGGTCGCCGTCTCCGGCGGCGGACGCTGCAACGTGACGAACACCTTCGAGGGCGTGACGGACCTCAGCAGCGTCTACCCGCGCGGCCACCGTCTGATGAAACGACTGATGAAGGGCTTTTCGGAGCGCGACGCCTACGAGTGGTTCGAGAGCCACGGCGTGCGTCTGACGGTACAGGACGACCACTGCGTCTTCCCCGCTGCGCAGGACGCGCGCGTCATCGTCGACTGTCTGACCGCCGAGGCACACCGGCGCGGCGTGGAGGTGCTCACCGGGACGAAGGTCGGGAGCCTGGCCGAACTGGAGGACTACGACTTCCGGGTCGTCACCACCGGCGGACAGCCGCGTGGCGAGGGGCTGCGGTGGCTCGAGGAGTGCGGTCACGAGACAGTGGCGCCGGTGCCGTCGCTCTTCACGTTCAAGACCGGCGACGCCACGCTGCACAGCCTCATGGGAACGGTGGCCGACGATGCCACGGTGGCCATTGCCGGTACACGTCTCAAGGCCCGGGGACCGCTGCTCGTGACCCACTGGGGCATGAGCGGACCGGCCATACTGAAGCTGTCGAGCTATGCTGCCCGGCAACTCGCCGACGGCGGGTACCGAGCACCGCTGACCGTCAACTGGACATCGCACGACGACGCGGCGATACGCGCCGAGCTCACACGCCTCGGCCGCCAGGCCCCAGGGCGGCAGCTGACGGCCGTGCGGCCCTTCGGACTGACGACACGCCTGTGGACGTACCTCGCCGGACGCGCCCTCGGCGACAGGGCGCACGCGCCGTGGGACAGCCTGAACGCCAAAGAGACAAACCGCCTGGTGAACACGCTGGCCAACGATGCCTACACCATCGACGGACGGGCACCGTTCAAGGACGAGTTCGTGACCTGCGGCGGCGTGGCACTGACAGCCGTCGACGCCGCTACCCTCGAGAGCCGCCACGTGCCACGGCTGTACTTCGCCGGCGAGGTGCTCGACATCGACGGCGTCACCGGGGGCTTCAACTTCCAGGCGGCATGGACCACCGCCTACACCGTCTGCAAGGCTATTTCAGTTTATAGTTATAGCTTAGAGTGAGAGGTTATATGAACAAAGACACTATACAGATGCTGAGAGAGTACGCCGCGCGCTACGAGACCGCGGCGTTCCCCGACGACCCGCTAAAGGGCGACTTCGCACTGTTCGGATACGGAGTTAACCACTAACCACTATATATTATACTATGCTACACATACGATGCAAGAACACAGGAGTGACGAAGAGCTTCGCCGAAGGGAGCTCGCTGCTGGACGTCTACCAGGAGTTTGCCGACGACATCAGACTGCCCTACCCCGTCGTCTCGGCAAAAGTGAATAACGTGTCGCAGGGGCTGAAGTTCCGCCTCTACCAGAACCGCGACGTGGAGTTCCTCGACGCACGCGAAGGCTCAGGACACCGCGTCTACGTGCGCTCGCTGAGCTTCGTGCTATACAAGGCCACACAGGACATCTTCCCAGGCTCGAAGCTGTTCATAGAGCACTCGCTGAGCCGCGGCTACTACTGCAACCTGAAGCTGCGCGCACCGAAGAGCGACGAGCGCAGCGCCAAGGGTGATGCCAGCGGGCGCAAGGGCGACGAGGGAGGAGTGCGCCCCGACGACGTGGAGCGTCTGCGACAGCGCATGCAGGAGATCATAGACCTCGACATGCCCTTCCGCCGCACCGAGTCGACGACGGAGGAGGCCATACGCGTCTTCAGCGAGCGCGGCTTCACGGACAAGGTGAAGCTGCTCGAGACCAGCGGACAGGTCTACTCCGACTACTACACCCTGGGCGACACCGTCGACTACTTCTACGGGCCGCTACTGCCCTCGGCGGGCTACCTCACCGTGTGGGCACTGGAGCCCTACGGACAGGGACTGCTGCTGCGCGTGCCCGACTGGCACGACCCCTCGCGGCTGGCCGAGAAGCTGGACCAGCCGAAGACCTACGAGATGTTCGCCGAGAAGACACGCTGGGACATCATCATGCGCCTGTCGAACGCCGGCGACGTCAACCGAGCCATACAGCGCGGCCACGCCTCGGAGCTGATACAGGTCAGCGAGGCACTGCAGGAGAAGAAGATAGTACAGATAGCCGAGGAGATAGACCGCCGCTTCCACAGCCCGACGGACCCCGTGCGCATAGTCCTCATCACAGGCCCTTCGTCGTCGGGTAAGACAACGTTCTGCAAACGACTATCGGTGCAGCTGCTGGCCTGCGGGCTGAGACCCTACTCGGTGTCGACCGACGACTACTTCGTCAACCGCACCGACACGCCGAGGCTGCCCAACGGCGACTACGACTTCGACAACATCGAGACCGTGGAGTACGCTCTGCTCGAGGACCACCTGCTGCGGCTGATGAACGGCGAGCGCGTGGAGGTGCCGGAGTACAACTTCGTCACCGGCAAGCGCGAGTACAACGGCAAGAAACTCAAGCTCGGACCCGACACCGTGCTTATAATAGAAGGCATTCACGCCCTGAACCCGCTGCTGACGAAGAAGATAGCCGACAGTCTGAAGTTCAAGGTCTACATCTCGGCACTGACGAGCATCTCGCTCGACGACCACAACTGGATTCCCACGCGCGACAACCGCCTGCTGCGGCGCATCATACGCGACTACAACAAGGGGGCGTACACCGCACGCGAGACCATCAGCCAGTGGAAGAACGTCTGCCAGGCCGAGGACCAGTGGATAACGCCCTACCAGGAGACGGCCGACGTGATGTTCAACTCGGCACTGAACATCGAGTTCGCCGTGCTGCGCACACACGCCGAGATTATTCTCTCGAGCGTGCCCCGCAACTGCCCAGAGTACGCCGAGGCCCACCGTCTGCTGAAGTTCATACACTTCTTTCTGCCCGTCAGCGACAAGGAGATCCCCCCCACCTCCATCATGCGCGAGTTCGTGGGAGGCTCGTCGTTCAGGTACAAGGACGCCTGACTAGACTATCCGTCTCGGACCTAAAACTATCCTCGTTCCTCCTTCCTCGAAAGAACTAAAAGAGTATTTCTGCGACGACAGGCCGCGGACTCTCCATGTCGAAGAGCCGGTCGACGGCCTGCTGCATCCCGTTCATGTCCGTCGCCCTCAGATAGGCTATGCCGTTCTGTCGGCAGATGCCCTCGGCGGTGGCGTGGTGACGGCCTGCGACGAAGGTGTCGCGGGCGGCACTCGCCTCCAAGCCAGGCAGCGTGTCGAAGATGGCGCCATGGCCGTTGTTCAGCAGCAGCACCCGCAGGTTGCCGCGGAGACCGGTGTTCCACAGCGCGTTCTGGTCGTAGAAGAAGCTGAGGTCGCCGATGACGCAGAACACCGGTTCGTCGACGACCGTTGAGAAGCCTGCCGCTGTCGACAGCGACCCCTCGATGCCGTTGACACCCCGGTTGCAGTAGACCGGACAGCGGGCGTAGGTGTTGGCCAGGCGGATGGCCGTGCTGTTGGCGTAGTGGACGACGGCCGCTCCGCGCCGTGCCTCGAAATAGCGCACCGCAGCCGCCGGAGAGTATGGCAGCACGGCGCTGTCGGCACGACGGCGCACTTCGGAGAGCAGGGTTTCCCACTTGCTGACGAACGGGTGCGGCTGCTGCTCAAGGGCGAAGCGCAGCTGGTCGGCGACGACGGCAGGGTCGCCCTCGATGACGCGTGTAAGGTTCATGAACGTGTCGGTAACACTGCCTTCGGCATTGACCACCCATACCTCCTTGGCACGACGCAAGAAGTGCTTCAGCCGTTTGCTGACGATGGAGCCGCCGGCGTAAACCACCAGCGACGGCACGTAGGCGGGGTCGTCGGCCACGAGGCTCACCGCCTCGTCCATCAGCGCGTTCAGCGGCTGTCCGCTGACGAGCATCGGACGCTCCGCAGCGAGAAACGAGCGCACCACGTGACTCAGCGTGTGCGGTGCGATGTCGGCCGGCAGCAGCTCTATGCAGCGCTCCGACGGCAGCTCCGCCACGTCGAAGCGGAACAGCGGCTCCGTTATGGGCACGTTGATATGGACGGGACCGCGGCATGTAGCCAGCAATGCCTCGTTGACAAGGCGGTTGCAGTACCAGCGCGTCTCGTCGGCGCACGATTCTCCACCGGCACACTGTCCACCGGCACTATGCTGCACTCCGTCGCCCGACGGCTCCGGCAGACTTACCGCCCGCGTCACGAAGCGTCCCAGGGCATCGCCCTGCGGCAGCGTCTGTCCGTCCTGCTGGTCTATCCACTGCGGCGGGCGGTCGGCGCTGACGACTATCAGCGGCCGTCGCTGGTAGTAGGCCTCGGCAACGGCCGGGGCGGTGTTCAGCAGTGCCGTACCGCTGGTGACGCAGACGACGACGGGACTGCCCGTGGCCTGTGTCATGCCTAAGGCGTAGAACGCTGCCGACCGCTCGTCGGTGACGGCGTGGCAGCTGATGGCGGGGCACTCCGTCAGGTTGTGAACGATTGGTGCGTTGCGGCTGCCGGGACAGACCACGGCGTGGCGTACGCCGTGAGCCACCAACAGGCTGGTGAGTATGTTTACGTTCTCCTTGTTGCTATACATCTTCTCATGGTTTCAAGTTTTGCCTCGGTCTCCTGCCACTCCTGTGTCTCGACGCTGTCGGGCAGCAGTCCGCCACCGGCGTAGAGGTGGCTTACCGTGCCTTCGATATGCATGCACCGCAGCGAGACGTAGAGATGCGTGTCGCCCTCGGGGTCGAGCATACCCATGAATCCGCTATAGTAGCGTCGTGGTGTATGTTCGTTGTCGACAATGAACTGGAGAGTCTCGTTCTTTGGCAGTCCGCAGACGGCCGGCGTGGGGTGTAGCTGGCTGAGGAGGTCGCCCAGATGGCCGTGGTCGGGTAGGACGAACGTGAAGTCGCTGCGCAGATGTACGAGGTTGGCGGCACGCACCGTCCGCGGCCCCTCCTCGCTGACATCGGCGGCGTAGCGCTCCAGGCAGTCGGCGATGTACGAAGCCACAAGCCGCTGCTCCTGGATGTTCTTTGTGCTCCAGCTGACGGTCTCGCCCTCTCCCTGCAGCTGCTGTGGCGTAAGTTTCATGGTTCCCGCCAGCGCTATGGTACGCCAGTGTCCCCCTCCTTCAAGCAGTATCTCGGGAGTGGCCGTGAGCCAGATGCCGCTCTGCGGCGTGCTGACCAGTGCTATGAAAAGTCGTGGGTAGAGGGCGCAGGCCTGGAAGAAAAGGTCCTGTGGGCGTACGCCCTGTGGCATGGCGGTGTCGCTGCAGCGTGCCAGCACTATCTTGCGGAATCGTCCTGAGCGCAGCTGTTCGTGGAAGAGTTGGAAGTCATCGTGATAGGCTTCTGTCACGGGTTCTGCGTCCATGGGCTCGTAGGCTGTTTCCTCCGTTGCGGGCAGCTCTCTTTCGCTGACGCTCTCGGGGGTTATGACGACGATGGGGTATTCCGCTGAGGTCTCGAAAGGTGCAATGACGAATCCCTTCTGTCCGTTGAGCCTTTTGCAGGAGTCATACTCCCTGACGCTGCCCTCAACGGTGGTGTAACACCGTTGGTGTGGCAGTCTGTAATACGCGTATGCCCCAGTCATTTCGCTTTGTTCTTGATGACATAGTTGGTGACACGGACGCTGGAGATAAGCTCGCCAGCGGTGTTGCGGATGTCGACCTGCCAGACGTGCAGCGTGCTGCCGCGGTGCAGCAGACGGGCGAACGCCGTCACGGTGTCGCCCTCGCTGACGGCCTGTACGTGGCTGCCGCTGACCTCGATGCCCACACAGGCATCGCCGGGACAGAGTGCCGAAGACCCCACGCCGGCAACGTTCTCGGCCAACGCCAGCGACGCCCCGCCGCTGAGGAAACCGAAAGGCTGACGGTTGCGTTCGTCGACATGCATGCGTGCCATACAAGTATCGTCCTCAGGCGTGGAGAGAAACTCCATGCCGAGGGCGGTACTCAAGTTAGACTTATCGTTGATAATCGCGTTTATTCTGTCTACGTTCATTACTCTTTACTCTTGGGGCTACGCCCCGAGCCTGCTCACGCTCGGCAGATCTCAAACCAGTTTGGCTCTGCTCTCGCTTAATCGCAGCCTTCACTCTTCACCTTTCACTATTTAAACAGCGAGTACTCCTCGACGTCCCATGCCACGGCACTGGCTCCGAGCATGTCGCGCTCGCGGTTGTCGAGTATCGACAGGAGCATCTTCACCTTGCCGCGCGTGTTGGGGAACACCAGGTTCTCGAAGGTCTCGCGCGTGGGACCGATGAGCCACTTGCCCGCCTTCGATATGCCGCCGGTGAAGATAATGGCTTCGGGGTCGAGCACCGACGCGCTGTTGGCCAGTCCCAGACCGAGCATGGCACCCGTGCGGCGGTACGTCTCGATGGCCAGCTCGTCGCCCTGGTCGCAGCACTCCTTGATGGTGCGCGGCGAGAGGTGGTCAAGGCTCCGCAGCAACGACGGTGTGTCGCGCTGCTCGTCCAGCAGCTCGCGGGCGGTCTCGACGATGCCCCGCTTGTTGACGTAGGTCTCCAGACAGCCCCTGTGGCCGCAGCCGCACTGGCGGCCACCGCGCACGACGCACGTATGGCCTATCTCGCCGGCGAAGCCTTCGGCACCGAGGTGCACATGGCCGTCGGAGAAGATGCAGCTGCCAAGGCCTGCTCCGATGTTGATGATGATGAAGTTCTTCATGCCGTGGGCGGCGCCGTAGACTTTCTCGCCCATGGCGGCGGCGTGGGCGTCGTTGGCCACACCGACGGCCAGTCCTAACTGGTCGCGCATCATCACTGCCAGGGGTATGACACCCGTCCACGGCATATTGGCGGCGTTGACGATGCTGCCGGTGAGGTAGTTGGCGCTGGGAGCGCTGACACCCACCGACCGTACAGTAGCGAGACCGTCGTGCTGCTCAGCGAGCGTCACAATGTTCTCGCAGAGACTGTTGACGAACGCCGTTATAGTAGGGTAGTCGAGCGTCGTCATCGACTCCTCGGCTATGATGTTGCCACGGATGTCGACGATGCCTATCGTGGTCTGATTGCCACTGATGTCGACACCTACGACGCGGGATTTTGTCAGTTCAAAATTCATGCGGTCTGAGTTATGGTTGTTGTGATGGCTATTACTTGTACAGCGAGTACTCCTTGACATCCCATGCCAGGGCACTGGCTCCGAGGACGTCGCGCTCACCCTCCTTGAGTATGGAGACGAGTATGCGCACCTTGTCGCGGATGTTACGGAAAACGTGGTTCTCGAACGAGGCGCGCATGGGCTTGAGCAGCCACTTGCCCGCCTGCATGATGTCGCCGGTGAGGATGATGGCCTCGGGGTTCAGCAGCGAGGCGTAGTTAGCCAGTCCCATGCCGAACATCGTGCCCACGTGGTTGAACACCTCGATGGCCACGCGGTCGCCCTTGTCGCAGCAGTCGGCTATGGTGTTGATGTCGAGGTTGTCGAGGTCGCTCAGCAGTGTGTGGTCGGAGCTCGCCGCGATCATCTCCTCGGCGGTGCGCACCAGGCCGCGGTCGCTGACGTAGGTCTCCAGACAGCCGCGTCGTCCGCAGCCGCACTGGCGACCGTCAATCTCGACGCAGGTGTGGCCCACCTCGCCGGCGAAGCCGTTCACGCCGAGGTGCGGCTGTCCGTTGGTGAAGAAACAGCTGCCCAGGCCGCCGTGGCTTACCGAGACGACCACGAAGTCCTTCATGCCGTGGGCCGACCCGTAGGCTTTCTCGCCCAAGGCGGTGATGTGGGCGTCGTTGGCCAGTGCCACAGCCAATCCGAGACGGTCCTGCAGCAGGGCTGCCAGCGGCACGATGCCCTTCCACGGCATGTTCGCCGCGTTCTCTATGCAGCCGGTGAGGTAATTGCCGCTCGGGGCGCTGATGCCCACGGAGCGTACCTTCTCGTAGCCGCCGTTCTCAAGTATCATGGCAAGCACACGTTCGCTGAGGGCTGTCACATATCCCGAAATCTCGGGATAGTCGCTCGTCAGGAAATAGTCCTGGGCAACAATCTCGCCACGGATGTCTACTACTGCGTATGTCGTGCGGCGCTCACGGATGTCGATGCCTACGACACGGGTTTTTATCTGGTCAACGTCATGTTCCATACTCTAAACTCTAAACTATCTTCGCGCCTCGTTCCTCGAAACTATCACTCTTTGAACAGCGAGTACTCCTTAACCTTCCACGCCAGTACGCTGGCGCCGAGTACGTCGCGCTCGCGGTCGTTGAGCTCCGATGAGAGGAACTTCACCTTACCTTTTATATTATGGAAGACGTGCTCGTCGAACGACTTGCGCGCCGGGTCGAGCAGCCATTTGCCTGCCTTCGTGATGCCGCCGGTGAAGATGATGGCCTCGGGGTCGAGCAGCGAGGCGTAGTTGGCAAGGCCCAGGCCGAGGATCTCGCCCGTGCGGCGGAACGTCTCGATGGCAAGCGCGTCGCCCTGGTCGCAGAACTGTGCAATCTTCTTCGGACTGAGCTTCTCCTCCTGACGCATCAGCGACGGAGCGTCGCTCTCGGCCATCACCTCACGGGCTGTCAGCAGTATGCCGCGGGCGGCGGTGTATGTCTCCAGACAGCCAACCTTGCCGCAGCCGCACTGACGGCCGTGCAGGTTGACGCACGTGTGCCCTATCTCGCCGGCATAGCCGTCGTAGCCCAGGTTCACGCTGCCGTCGGAGAAGACGCAGCTGCCCATGCCCGAGCCGAGGGTGACGACGATGAAGTCGCGCATGCCGTGCGCCGAGCCGAACGCCTGCTCGCCCATGGCAACCACCATGGCGTCGTTAGCCACGGCAACGGCCAGACCAAGACGGTCGCGCAGCATCGCGGCAAGGGGTATGACACCCTTCCAAGGCATATTGGCGGAGTTGACGATGCATCCTGTCAAATAGTTTGCACTCGGAGCGCTGATACCCACGGAACGCACCGTCTCATAACCGCCGTTGAGCTCCACCAGGCCTATGATGTGCTCGCTAAGGGCCGTCACGAAACTGTTAATCTCGGGATAGTCTTCTGTGGCTATACTGTCCTTGGCTATAATGTTTCCACGGACGTCAACTACTGCAAATGTTGTCTCTTCAAGGCTAATATCTACGCCTACGACACGTTTCTTAACGACTGCGTTATTCATCGGATTGTGTCAATATCTGGTTAAACTGCCACAAATGTAAGCATTTTTGTGTAACCCGCCAAATCTTTTCCCGTTTTTTTTTCAAATATTTGCGGAAAAGGTGAATATTTCGAGGATTATTTCGTACCTTTGCAGCCAATAAGCATTAAGAATCGATTTTCAGACATGAATGTTTTAGAACTCAGTGAACAAGAAATACTGAGGCGACAGAGCCTCGACGAGCTGCGCAAGATGGGCATCAACCCGTATCCCGCAGCAGAGTTTCCCGTAACGGCATGGAGCACCGACATCGTCAGCACCTTCGAAGACCTGCCGGTCATTGGCAAGGATGACGAGGGTAACGACGTGCGCGAGACGGCAACGGCAGAGAACAGCCCGATGGTGAGCATTGCAGGACGCATCATGAGCAAGAGCATCATGGGAAAGGCGGCCTTCGCCAAGCTACAGGACTCCAAGGGCCGCATACAGGTCTACGTGCAGCGTGACGCCATCTGTCCGGGCGAGAACAAGGATCTCTACAACGTCGTCTTCAAGAAGCTCCTCGACCTGGGCGACTTCATCGGTGTCAAGGGTTTTGTGTTCCGCACGAAGACGGGCGAGATCAGTGTCCACGTCCTGGAGCTGACGGTGCTGAGCAAAAGCCTCAAGCCGCTGCCCGTGGTGAAGACCGATGCCGACGGCAAGGTCTACGACGCCTTCGACGACCCCGAGCTGCGCTACCGCCAGCGATATGTCGACCTGGTGGTGAACGCCGGTGTCAAGGAAACGTTCCTCAAGCGTGCCACCATCATACGCACCATGCGCCGCATACTCGACGAGGCCGGATATACTGAGGTAGACACACCGATACTGCAGAACATTGCCGGCGGAGCCTCGGCACGCCCGTTCATCACCCATTTCAATGCGCTGAACCAGGATATGTACATGCGCATAGCCACGGAGCTCTACCTGAAGCGACTTATCGTCGGCGGCTTTGAGGGTGTCTACGAGATGGGCAAGAACTTCCGCAACGAGGGCATGGACAAGACCCACAACCCCGAGTTCACGTGTATGGAGCTCTACGTCAGCTACAAGGACCTGCTCTGGGGAATGACCTTCACTGAGCAGATGCTCGAGCAGATATGCACCGCCGTCAACGGCAAGCCCGAGGTGGAGATCGACGGCAAGGTCGTCTCCTTCCGTGCTCCCTTCCGCCGACTGCCCATACTCGATGCCATCAAGGAGAAGACAGGCTTCGACTGCGACGGCAAGACGGAGGACGAGATACGCCAGTTCTGTCTCTCAAAGGGTATGGAGGTCGACGAGACGATGGGCAAGGGAAAGCTCATCGACGAGCTCTTCGGCGAGTTCTGCGAGGGCACGTTCATACAGCCCACGTTTATAACCGACTATCCCGTTGAGATGTCACCGCTGACGAAGATGCACCGCTCGAAGCCCGGACTGACCGAGCGTTTCGAGCTCATGGTCAACGGCAAGGAGCTGGCCAACGCCTACTCCGAGCTCAACGACCCCATAGACCAGGAGGAGCGTTTCAAGGAGCAGATGCGGCTGGCCGACAAGGGCGACGACGAGGCGATGATCATCGACCACGACTTCCTGCGTGCCCTGCAGTACGGCATGCCGCCGACGTTCGGCATAGGTATAGGCATCGACCGTCTGGTGATGCTGCTCACGGGTAAGTTCGCCATCGGCGAGGTGATGCTCTTCCCGCAGATGAAACCCGAGAAGAAAGCCCCGCAGAGCAGCATACAGGAGTGGGCTGCGATAGGCGTCGCCGAAGACTGGGTCTACGTACTTCGCAAGGCCGGTTTCTATCTCCTGCAGGACATCAGGGACGAGAAACCGCAGGGTCTGCAGCAGAAGATAGGCGACATCGTCAAGAAATACAAGCTCGACCTGCAGAAACCCTCTGTCGATGAGGTGCAGCAGTGGATAGAAAAATGTACGGGTGCGGCAAAATAGCCATCATTGGCGGCGGTAGCTGGGCTACGGCGATAGCCAAGATTGTGGTGCAGCACACGCACCACATAGGGTGGTATATGCGCCGTGACGACCAGATAGAGGAGTTTCGCCGTATGGGTCACAACCCGAGCTACCTCACCAGCGTGCACTTTGACACCAGCGAGATACAGTTCGAGAGCGACATCAACCATATAGTACAGCAGTACGACACGCTGGTCTTCGTCACTCCGTCGCCCTACCTAAAGAACCACCTCAAGAAGCTCAAGACACGCATCAAGGACAAGTTCATCGTCACGGCCATCAAGGGCATCGTGCCCGAGGAGAACCTCGTCTGCTCGGAGTACTTCCATCAGGTCTTCGACGTGCCGCACGACAACCTCGCCTGTCTGGGAGGACCGTCGCACGCCGAAGAGGTGGCACTCGAGAGACTCAGCTACCTCACCGTGGGATGCTCCGACGTCAGGAAAGCCGAGGCCTTCGCCGACGTCCTTAACAGCGACGTCATCAAGACGAAGACGTCAACCGACGTTATCGGCATAGAGTACTCCTCGGTGCTGAAGAACGTCTACGCCATAGCGGCGGGCATCTGCTCGGGACTGAAGTTCGGCGACAACTTCCAGGCCGTACTCATGTCGAACGCCGTGCAGGAGATGAATCGCTTCCTCACCAGCGTACACCCCATAGAACGGAACATCTACGACTCCGTCTATATGGGCGACCTGCTCGTCACGGGATACTCCAACTTCTCACGCAACCGCACCTTCGGCACGATGATCGGCAAGGGATACTCCGTGAAGTCGGCACAGATAGAGATGGAGATGATAGCCGAGGGATACTTCGGCACGAAGTGCATGAAGGAGATCAACCGCCACTGGCACGTCAACATGCCCATCCTCGACGCCGTATATAATATATTGTACGAGCGCATAAGCCCGCAGGTGGAGATCAAGCTCCTGACCGACTCGTTCCGCTGACCCTACGCCCTCACCCGGTGCGGGGATGCTGTCAGACTTTGCTGACGACAAGCGTTATCTCACAGGTGTTGAAGTCAATCTCCCAGTTGCCCTCCGGGTGACTCTCCCAGCCGTACTTCCGCGACTTCTCGTCCCACCACTGCTGGAACCGGGTGCCTGTCTCGCCCATGTCCTTCACCAGCTTCTCATACAGTTCGTTGTTGTCGGCCGTCACTATACGGGCCAGTTCCGTCAGTCCGTTCCTGCGCTCGAAGAGGGCCTGTATCTCCTTGCCCTCCTCCGGGGTCACCTGCCCCACCTTCTTCCTCATTTCCATTGGCTTGCTATAATAAAGGGGTCCAAATAGTCTATCTCACTGATGTCGCGGCTGCCCTGCAGTCGTACGCCGTCGGCACGCAGCTGCAGCTGGAGCTGACGCGAGGCGTTACGCTCCAAGTGGGCTGTCACGCACTGCTCGTGCGACGGGGTGTTACAGTCGCCCGTCAGCACACCGTTCAGCCAGACGCACCGGCGGCACTGGTAGGCGTCACACCGGCGACAGATAGGGGCGTGGTCGAGGCGCAGCAGCTGCCTGTTGGGCACCGTCAGTCCCTCCTCAGGCGACCCTATGCTGTCCTCGCCGCCGTAGTAGAAGGCCGGACAGATGTAGAAGCGCCCGTCGGGGGCTAACGTCACGCAGGTGTCGCCGGCACCGCAGTTGTTCATCTCGCCGAGCAGCAGACGGTCTGTCAGCAGGTTCAGTTGCGGACGGCGCCCCTCGCCATATAGTGCCGCCACGTGTGCCGTGAGCTCGTCGAGGACGACCTTGTAGCGGTCGAAGGCCGGCTGTCGCCAGGTGGCGACATCGGTCAGCATGACGTTTATCCGGAACGCCCTGCCCAACACCTCTTTCAGTGTTTCCAACTGCGCGGACAGCTCCTCCAGCGTGCACTGCCAGACGTAGGGCTGCCGGCGTTCGCCGTCGATGTCTGCCAGGGTGTCGACGACTACGCCGTCGAGCTCCTCGCCGCACGTCATGGGGCCTACCTTCGTGTGGTCTGTCGTCTCCACGGTCTCACGATAGTCTTCCGGCAGCAGGTAGGCGGGATAGACGAACTGGATGTTCAGGTTTTCCTTCATGGCCCATACGATGGCGCGCCTGAGGGTGCCGAGGTCTATCAGCCGCCGCTCGCGCCGTGTTGCGGTGTAGTGGCAGAACGACGTGCTCGTGTCGTCGAGCAGTACAACAAGGTATGTCAGCATATCGTGTGTGTCGTTTTACGTTTCTGTTCCTCATACTCCTGCAGCTCCAGCTTGCGGAACAGCCGGTTCCAGTAGTAGTTGTTGGCACGGACGCGTGCCTTGTGCATCTTGCAGATGGCCGTCGACCGCTGGTAGACGGTGTGCGTCAGCGCCGCGTCGTAGTTCTCGCCCTGGCACCAGGCGCAGCCCGAGGCCACCTCGCACTCGATGCACTCGCGAGGACTCTGTGTCAGACGGTCCAGGGTGAGGAACGGCCGCAGACGGTTATGGTCGATGCCGTCGCTGACGTTGCCGACGACCCACGCTGGCTTTGAGCGCAGCGAGTAGGCGGCGAAGCGGGTACAGGGGTAGAAGTTGCCCGCCGCGTCGATGGCCAGCATCTTGCCCGCGCCACACCAGTTCTCGTTCTCCACCTCAGGGTCCATGGGTTTGCCGATGGACTCCTGGAAGAACGAGCAGACGTGGTCACGGTACAGGTCGCCGTCGACGATGGCATCGGCCAGCGCGGTCAGCTGTTCCTCGAAGAGGGCGTCGTCGCCCTCATGCCATATGTCCTCAAACACGCAGTTGATGTTCACCTCCTTGATACCGAGGCTGTACAGGTGCAGCACGCTCTCCTTGATGTACGGGATGTCGGCCGACGCGATGGTAACCTTCGTGGCAGCATTGGGAAACTGGCTGAGCCACAGCGGGATGTTCCTGACGACATCGTCATACGACCCGCGTTCGTCACCGGCCTTAGGCCGTATGCCCCGCTCCATCTCCGGCGTCTTCCAGATGCGGTTCAGGTCGTGCTTCCGCTTCGTGCCGTCGATGGTGATGGCCACCGACAGGTGGGCATGGTTTTTCTTGATGAACTGCTGGACGCACTCCGTGTGGTAGTTGATGCCGTTGGTCGAGAACGACAGACGGTAGGAGTTGAACCAGTGGTGGTCGCGGCGGTACATCTCCGTCTTCAGGTAGTCGCAGATGCGGTCTATCAGCTCCACTTCCAGGAACGGCTCGCCGCCGATGAAGTCCCAGACGACGCTCTCCTCGGTGAACTCCTCCACGTGGTCGAGGATGTAGTCGATGGCCTTTTGCGCCACCTCCCACGTCATGCGCTCGCGCGTGTTCTTTCCTACTAAGTAGCAGTACTTGCAGGCCAGCTGGCAGTCCTTCGTGACGATGAACGTAATGCTCTTCGCCACGCCCGACTGCCAGCCGTTGTCACGCTCTTTGATACTGATCATACCGTCGGTCGTTTATGACTTGCCCGTACCCTTGCACGTGGTGTAACAGTACGAGCTGCACGTCTTGGCACACGTCGACGAACACTTTCCGAAACACGTGCCCGAGCAGCCCGCCTTGCTGCTCGACACGCACTGCGTAGAGCAGGAGTTGGCACAGGTGCCGTCACAGCTGCCGCCACACGTACTCTTGCAGTAGGCACCGCAGCCCGTCGTACAGCTGTTGTCGCACTTACCCTGACAGCCCGTGCCGCAGCCCGTGCCGCAGCTGCCTGAGCAGCTGCTCGAACAGCCGCTGCCGCAACTGGAGCACGACGAGCCGGAGCTGCTGCCCTTACACGTGGTGCTGCAGCCGGTAGAACAGCCTGACGAGCAGTCGTTGGCACAGTTCGAGCACGTCGAGCTGGTGCTGCTGCCCTTGCAGGTGTTGCTGCACGACGTGGTGCACGCACCGCTACATGCAGTGGCACAGTCGCGGCAGGTGCCGCTGCCGCCGGAGGTCTGGCCGTTCAGAGAGTAGAGGTAGCCTGGAGAACAGAAAGGAATCAGTCCCACGTCAAACTCCAGATGGCCGTTGATGACGACATCGTCGCCCACCTTCAGCAGCGGCCCCGACAGATATTCCTCGTCGTTGAAATAGTAGACCTCAGCCGTCAGTGCGTCCTTGTCCCGGCCGTCGTCCGATATGTCGAAATAGGCCCAGCCTACCCCGTTGTCATAGTTGGAGTAGATCAGCGATACCTTACCTTTTATATAATAGCTCTGCTCAGTGGGCTTGTCCTCCTGCAGCGACTTCGCGAACTTCACGGCATCCGAGGCGTAGTACGGGTCAGAAAGTGTTCCGGAGCCTTTGTAGCTCTGCACGGGCGTGCTCCCCGAGGCAGCCCCGACACAGGAGCCCGAGCAGGTAGTCTGGCAGTTGTCCATGCAGGCGGCCTCGCAACCGTCGCAGCCGCCGTCGCTGCTGCACGACGTAAGCACGTTCATCACCGATGGACCTACTGTTATCGCCCCGAGCATGGGCAGCAAACCCTTTGCCGCCTTCTTAAAGAACCGTCGCCGGTTCATCAGTTCATCGTTGTTCATAGGCTTGTCTCTTTACGTCGTTCTAACTACTGCTGCAGGGCCAGACGCAAGCCGTTGGGATACGTATCGCTCGATGGTTCTGAATAAGAACGGCAAGCCACGCGGCATTGATCTGCATCACCGGCTATGCTGCCGCCACGCCGCACACGGTCTTCACCTGTCGTCGGACCGGTGGGGTTGCTGCTCGGCGATGATTTATAATAGTAGTAGTCGTACCAGTCACTGCACCACTCTCGGGCGTTTCCGCTCATGTCGTAGAGTCCCAGCTCGTTGGCCTTCTTTGTGGCCACAGGATGCAAATGCTCTGCTGACGGCGTAACAACTTGGTACCATGCCACATCGTCGACATTGTCGCTGCCAGCATACTTGTAGCCACGGCTCTTCGTGCCGCCGCGCGCAGCAAACTCCCATTCTGCCTCTGTCGGGAAGCGGAACTGCCGGCCGGTCACACGGTTCAGCTTCGTGATAAACTCCTGACAGAGATTCCAGCTAAGGTGGTAGGCGGGATAGTCGGCACCGGAGCCAAAATACCATGAGTTCTCGTCGTCAGGAGACTTAGCCATGATGGCATACCAGAGCGCCTGTGTCACCTCGGTCTCGCCGATGAAGAATGTGTTGAGGGTCACACGGTGGACGGGCTGCTCGTTGTACTGCGCCGAACCGGTAATCTGTTCCTCGGTGGCTCCCATCTGGAAGGTGCCGCCGTCGACGCGCTTCATCTTAAACGTCACGCCGCTGACGGTGAACGTTATCACACTGCCGTCGGGCGATGTCGTCTCAGTGTTCTGCGCGGCCTCGGGCTTGGTCTCGCCGTTCAGCGAGTAGATGTAGCCGTCAACAATCTCTGCACTGCGGTACTCCGATTTCGCCAGCGTTCCGTACATCACCACATGGTCGCTGACCACAATCTGGTCTTTGCTGGAGAACGTCTTGTTCTGAAGATAGTAGCTGGAATTTGCGAACAGCGTAGTGCTCTCTGTGAGCGTGTCGGCAATATCAAAGTGGGCATAGCCGGCACCGGGGAAGTCGAAGGGTGTCGTCACCGCGCGAATCTCCTTGATGACACCTTTCACATAGCAGGCACTGCCCTTCGTACCAGGACTCAGCGCATCGGCTATCGCCCTCGCCTCCTTCACGGTATAAGGGTTCGTCAGCGTGCCCTTCGTGGCAGTGGGGTCCGTGGGTGTCGTCGGCGTCGTGGGTGTCCCATTCGCCGTCTGCGTCACCGCCACCTGCCGGGTGACGCCTTCCGCCTTCACCGTGATGATAGCCGAGCGGTTGGCAGGGTCTCCGGCGGCGGTGATGGTCACCTGAGCGTTACCCGTGCCGCTCAGCGTCGACAGTGCCAGCCAGGAGACAGACGTACTGACGCTCCATGTGGTGTTCGACGAAATGTTCATGATAGCTACGCCGCTGGCATCCAGGTCAATGCTTGTCGGCGACACCTCTAACTTCACACCCTCGTCGCCGTCGCTGTCCTTCGAACACGAGGCTACCGTAAACGCCGTCATCAGCAGCACCAGTAGCAGCCACTGCCAACGATTTCTTTCCATAATTCCTTTCATAAGCATAGTCTTGTTATGTTTTTTGTTTTTGTCTCGTTTGCAAAGATACGAAATAAAACAATACCTTCCAAGACAAAATGGATTTTTCTCAAATAAATTTGGGATTTCGCTCACTTATTCGTACCTTTGCCGTCAGAAACGAAACCGATAATTAACAAATCAAAAACAAAACAGAGAAAACAATGAAGAACATCAGTCTTGACACGACGAAGGCAGCCTGCTTCCTCGAAGCAGGGGCCGTGAAGGCTTTCGAGCCACAGGTGAAGGCCGCACAGCAGGCCTTGGAGGACGGAACATGTCCGGGTAACGACTTCTTGGGATGGCTGCACCTGCCCAGCAGCATCACACCGCAGTTCCTCGACGAGGTGCAGGCCGTGGCCGACACGCTGCGCAGCAAGTGCGAGGTGGTGGTAGTGGCCGGCATCGGTGGCTCGTACCTCGGCGCACGCGCCGTCATCGAAGCCCTCGGCAACACCTTCGCATGGCTCATTCAGGACAAGAAGAACCCCACCATACTTTTCGCTGGCAACAACATCGGCGAGGACTATCTCGCCGAGATGACCGATTACCTGAAGGATAAGAAGTTCGGTGTCATCAACATCTCGAAGAGCGGCACGACGACGGAGACGGCCCTGACCTTCCGCCTGCTGAAGAAGCAGTGCGAGGCACAGATGGGCAAGGACGTGGCACGCGACGTCATCGTCGCCGTCACCGATGCCAAGCGCGGTGCGGCACGCACCTGCGCCGACAAGGAGGGCTACAAGTCGTTCGTCATTCCCGACAATGTCGGCGGGCGCTTCTCGGTGCTCACTCCCGTGGGACTGCTGCCCATAGCCTGCGCCGGATTCGACATCAAGGCCCTCGTCGAGGGTGCCCAGCAGATGGAGAAGTGCTGCGGCAAGGACGTGCCGTTCGACGAGAACATCGCCGCACAGTATGCCGCCGTGCGCAACGCCCTCTACCAGGCTGGAAAGAAAATAGAGATCATGGTCAACTACCAGCCCAAGCTGCACTACGTCAGCGAGTGGTGGAAGCAGCTCTACGGCGAGTCGGAGGGCAAGGACAAGAAGGGCATCTTCCCCGCCAGCGTCGACTTCACCACCGACCTGCACTCGATGGGACAGTGGATCCAGGACGGCGAGCGCACCATCTTCGAGACCGTCATCTCAGTGGAGCAGCCTAACCGCAGCCTGCTCTTCCCCGAAGACGAGGAGAACCTGGACGGTCTGAACTTCCTGGCCGGCAAGCGCGTCGATGAGGTGAACAAGATGGCAGAGCTCGGCACACGCCTGGCTCACGTCGACGGCGGCGTGCCCAACATCCGCATCGCCGTGCCCAGCCTGAACGAGTACTACATCGGACAGCTCATCTACTTCTTCGAGATTGCCTGTGGCATCAGCGGCAACGTGCTCGGTGTGAACCCCTTCAACCAGCCTGGCGTAGAGGCTTACAAGAAGAATATGTTTGCACTGCTCGACAAACCCGGCTACGAGGCAGAGTCGAAGGCCATCAAGGAGAGGCTGGCAAAGGAGCAGTAGGACCTTATGGGCCTTATGAGGCCTTATGGACCCTATGAGACCTGTGAGCCCTATATAGCAATTATGACCCACAAAAGTAATTACCTGAAAAAGCACGGCTTTAGGCAGTTCGAGCCTAAGACCGTGCTCTTCGATATGGACGGCGTGCTCTACGACTCCATGCCCAACCATGCCGTGGCGTGGCACGAGTCGATGGCGAAGTTCGGAATAGAGATGAGTACCCACGATGCTTATGCCACCGAGGGTGCGCGCGGCATTGACACCATACGCGAGATGGTGCGCCGGCAGAAAGGCATGGAGATAACCCTTGAGGAGTCGCAGCAGATGTACGACGAGAAGACGCGCTGCTTCCACGCTCTGCCCGAGGCACCTGTCATGGAGGGTGTCATAGCACTGATGCAGGAAATCAAACGTCACGGGTGGACCATCGGCGTGGTGACGGGCAGTGGTCAGCGCCCGCTGATAGTCCGTCTGATGACCGACTTCGCCGACTTCCTCGACGAGCACCATCTGGTGACGGCCTACGACGTGGAGCACGGCAAGCCTGCTCCCGACCCGTACCTCATGGGTATGAGGAAAGCCGGTACGGAGCCTTGGGAGACCATCGTCGTCGAGAACGCCCCGCTTGGTGTCAGGGCGGGCGTTGCTGCACGTGCCTTTACCATTGCCGTAAACACCGGCCCGTTGCCCGATGCCGTACTCCTCGACGCCGGTGCCGATGCCCTGTTCCACGATATGCAGGAACTACTCAGTCACCTTAACTGTCTACTAGTCTGAAAAGGTTCTACCTTCTACCCGCCAGCAAGAAGAGCTACTCGTCATCGTCGTCGACAGTACCGCTGGTGTCCATCTGCGAGTCGCGCTTGATGGTGACGTTGCCGTAGTTGTCGACCTTCACGTCCAGCGGTATGTACTCGTCATCGCTCTGCGGCATGCTGACACTGGCAGCAAACTCAAGGCTCGAGCCGTCAACCTCGTCGAAGACGAATCCCTCGAGGATGCCCGTCCGGCGATAGTTGTCGTCCAGATAACTGTCGAAGGTAGTCTTCAGGAACGTCTTGCTGATGGCTACGCTGCCGTCAGCCCGGCGTACCGTGAGGCGTATTACGTTGTCGACGTACTTCTGTCCGTTCTCGTCGCTAACCATCGGCAGACTGTCGCTCGGCGTGCGGCTGATGGCCACGCTGTAGGTCTTGCCCAACCATTGTACGTCGCGCTCGTCGTTATATGGCTGCATGCGCTTGGGGGCAGTAGGCTTCGGTGCCTCTACCTTCGTGGCAATGATGTCAACGGACTGTTTCTTCTCTTTGCAGCCGGCAAGCAGCGTCAGTGCTGCAACGGCTGTCAGCATTATGTAATTCTTGTTTTTCATATCCACTCTAAACTCTAAGCTCTAAACTCTAATCTTTCCACTCTCCGCTCAAAGATCCTTCTTCGGGTACAGTGCGTCCCACCATGTGGGGTCGCCCTTTAACCATTTCTGGAACCATGCCATCTGCGTGGCGAGCCATTTCTCCTTCTTCGTGTACTCCTGTATGTGGTGGTTCTCGCCCTCCACCTCGACCAGTGCTACGTCGCGGCCCAAGAGCTTCAGGGCAGTGAACATCTGCAGGCTCTCAATGAGCGGCACGTTGGTGTCGGCATTGCCGTGAAGCAGCAGCAGCGGCGTGTGTATCTTGTCGGCACGGAACAGCGGCGACTGGTCGACGTACAGCTGGCGGTGGCTCCACGGGTAGCTGTTGGCCATCGACACCTCGCTGTAGTTGTATCCCCAGTAGCCCTCGCCCCAGTAGCTGGTGTGGTTGGTGATGCCGGCGTGTGACACGGCGGCAGCAAAGATGTCGGTGACGGTCTGCAGATACTGTGTCATGAAACCGCCGTAGGAGGCTCCCATGCACCCTATCTTCGTGCGGTCGATGAATGGGTGCTCGTCGCAAATCTTCCTGACGCCCTCTATGATGTCGCCTGCCGGTGTCCCTCCGGGCACGGTGCCGTCCTCACGCGGTGTGCCTCCGGCGGTGTTGACGTGGCGCGAGGCCCACTCCTGTCCGAAGCCTGTTGCTCCGCTTGGTTCCACGATGTAGGCTACGTAGCCTAAGGAGTTCCAGTACTGCGGTGCGTATGGCGACTCGAAATAGCGGCTCACCGGCGAGCATCCGCCGTAGTAGTAGACTATCATCGGGTATTTCTTCGTGGCATCGAAGTCTTTGGGCAGGTACAGCCGTCCGTAGACGGTGTCGCCGTTGGAGTTGCGGAAGTTCCAGTCCTGACAGGTACCAACCTCGGCATCGCCCAGTGCTGTGCGCCCGTCGAACAGCTGGCGGCTGACGTTCGAGGCGTTCGCCTTCGTCCTGCCACCCTCAGCCTTCCACCCGTAGAGGTATGCCGATGCCGGCTCCATGGTCTTGTACGACATATAGGCCAGGACGGGTGCATGCTGCGCCATGTCGTAGCGGTATATGTAGTCGCCCTTCAGCGGCAGCTTCGTCGTAGCCCCCGTCTTGGGGTTCAGCCTGAACATATTCACGTAGTCGCGGTCCTCGGCCGAGAAGTATATCTGTCCGTCGGCCTCCGACCATACGACGCTCTCGATGCTCGGGTCGAAATCCTTCGTCAGCGGCGTCACCTTGCGCGTGGCAATGTCGAAGAGGAACAGTTCGTTCTCCGTCATGCTCGGCGTGACACTGGAGGGCAGCTGACAGCCTATGCGTCCGAAGGCCTCGGGATTGCCCGTTATGAGCACCTGACGGCCGTCAGGCGAGAACTGTGCACGCCCCAGGAACCCCTCGCCGCGCAGCAGCGTGTCGGCGCTCATCGTCTGTAGGTCGATGACATAGAGGTCCTGCACCTCCGTCGGACGGCGCGACAGCCGCGAGTACGACGACCCCACGAGCAGCCGTCGGCCGTCGGCGGTGAAGTCCTGTAGGTACTGACCCTTGCGCCCGAAGGTGAGACGCTGCGACACCCCGCTGCTGACGTCGAACTTCACCAGGTGGCTGCGCTTGCGCCAGCCCGGCTGGCGGTCGTCCATCTCCACCACTTCGAACACCCCGGCATCCTCCTTCGGACCGTCCTCCTCGACATTCAGCACGAGGTAGTCCTCTGTAGGACTCACGGCATAGCTGCCGCGCGGCAGTCCGGCAGCCCAACGGCTGCGCTCGCCCGTCACGGCATCGACCTTGTAGAGTGTGCGCATGCCGTTCTCCTGCTGCTCCTCGAGCCACGCCGACGAACGGGGCATCCATCGCACCTGGTGGTTCGGCCGACTCACGAGCCGTCCGCTCTTCGTCTGGCGTAGCTCGTAGTCCCAGCGCGACTGTCCGCCGCGTTCCGTCGTCTGGTAGCTCACCACGACGAGCTGTCCATCGGCCGATAGCGACAGCCCGCGCACGCGCTTGCCGTCCGTCAGGTCGTGCACCATGTACGGGTGGCGGCGGTCGGTGGTAGGCGTCACGGGCAGCTGTGTGTCTAACGTCACACGTATGCTGTCAGTGTCGTTAGGCTCTGCCAGGTATCGTATGGCGAAGGTGTGGTGCTCGGGAGCCAGCTTCAGCTCGCCGCCGGCCTCATGGCCGTCGATGAAGAGCTTGTAGTGCTTCGGCCCCTTCACCTCGATCTTTCCCTTAACGTACGAAGCGTTGTTGACATAGAACGTCAGCACGCCTACCGACTTCGAGTCTTTCAGCGACGGCAGCAGTCCGGCCGTCTTTGCGCCGTCAGTCGACGGCGGCAGGCTCTCGCCCGAGGCACCGCCGATGGCGAAGCGCCCCGTGGGCTCCGACTGCCAGGGCAGTGCGGCGAGCAGCGACAGCGGGTCGTACTTCTTACCGTTCACGTCCACGCTGTCGGCCTGAAACGGCTGGCCGACGGCATAGGGGCCTGCAATGTTGAACTCTCTCACTTCGACCTTCTGCTGTGCCTGTGCGCTGAGGCCTGCCAACAGCAGTGTTGCGGTTATGATTCTTCTCATTTTTCTTTACCGATTTTTATTTCCGGCTGCAAAAATAACAAAAAAAAATCAAGTACACAAAAAACCACCTCGAAACTATCCTTCCTCCCTCCTCCTTCCTCCCAAAATCCTCATAAATGGGGATTGCACGTTAGCGGAAAAGTGAGTACCTTTGCAGCGCAAAAACTAAACCAGACTTATTTTTTCATAGTCGTTACTTCCTTTTTTTGTGCTGACTTGCTATCCGGCTGCAAAGGTATGTATTAGTGAGCGAAAAGCAAAGAGAAAACCTTTTTTTTACAAAGAAAAGCGAGTTTTTCTTTGTGGCGTTCGGAAATTTTGCATAACTTTGCGCCCATGATGACTTACTAAATTTCAACCATTATGAAAACACTTAAGACAATCCTCGCCCTTGTGGCAGTAATGATGGCAGCCGTCTCGTGCGGCGCAAAACAGGAAGCACCGCAGCAGAAGGTGCTGGTACTCTACTATTCGCAGACGCAGAACACCAAGACCGTAGCCCAGGAGATAGCCTCCAAGATGGGTGCCGACGTCGAGGAGATCGTTCCCGTGAAACCCTACGACGGCGACTTTGACGCCACCATAGCGCGCTGCATGCAGGAGCGCGAGCAGGGCGTGAAGACCGAGCTGCAGCCCTTGAAGTCCGACCTGTCTCAGTACGATGTCATCTTCCTCGGCTTCCCCGTATGGTTCGGCACCATGGCCCCGCCGGTGGCCGCCTTCCTCGACGGCGCTGACCTCAGCGGCAAGAAAGTCGTGCCCTTCTGCACCTTCGGCAGCGGCGGTCTGGTCACCAGCACACGCGACCTGAAGGCCAAGCAGCCCGGTGCCGAGGTGCTGCCGGGCTACGGCGTGCGTGCAGCGCGCATGAAGGCCGTGCCGCAGGAGGTCGACGAGTTCCTCAAGGCCGGCGGATTCATTGACGGTCAGGCAGCGAAGCTCGAGGAGTTCCCCGCCGCCCACGCCGTCAGTGCCGACGAGTCGAAGCTCTTCGATGCCGCCGTCGGCGACTACCCGATGATCAAGGCCCGGGCCACTGCCGTCAGCTCGCGTCAGATACCCGGTGGCACGGAGTATCTCTTCACGGCTGCCAACCTGCCGCAGCCCGGTGGCGACCCCAATGGCGGTGGCGAGATAAAGGTCTACGTGAAAGCCCTCGACGGCCAGGCTCCTGAGTTCACCCAAGTATTGCGATAAGGCAGCATAAAAAGCAATGTTAAAAATCAACGTATTATGAAAAAGCTGTTTTTGCCACTGCTGCTCATGGCGGCAGTCTCTGCACAAGCTGCAGAAAATCCTGTGTTGACTATCGAGGGCGGTCAGGTCCAGGGTGTCACGGCCGACGGCCACCCCGAGGTGTTCGTCTATCGCGGCATACCCTACGCCGCACCTCCAATCCGCGAGAACAGATGGAAGGCTCCGCAGCCCGTCGTCCCCTGGAAGGGCGTCAAGGTCTGCGACACCTTCGGCCGTCCGAGTTTCCAGGCCATCCAGTACACCGGCGGCTACTACACCGAGTGGGGCTACGGCAAGGAGGCCGCCTTCAGCGAGGACTGTCTTTACCTGAACGTATGGACTAAGGCCCCCGGACAGGTGGGAAAGAAACTGCCCGTGGCCCTGTGGATTCACGGTGGCGGCTACCGCGAGGGCTTCGGCTCCGAGCCGGAGTTCGACGGTCAGGAGTGGGGTGCCAAGGACGTGGTGCTCGTCAGCATCAACTACCGCCTGGGCATCTTCGGTTTCCTCTGCCACCCGCTGCTGGCCGAGGAGAGTCCTAACAAGGTGTCCGGCAACTACGGCATCCTCGACCAGATAGAGGCCCTGAAATGGATCAAGAAGAACATAGCGCAGTTCGGCGGCGACCCCGGCAACGTCACCATCTTCGGACAGAGTGCCGGCGGTGGCAGTGTGCGCACCCTCTGCGAGAGCCCGCTGGCGCGCGGTCTGTTCCACAAGGCCGTCATCATGAGTGCCCAGGGTCTGAGCATCCCCAATCCCAATGGCGGCGGCATGATGGGTGCCCGTTATAGCGGCGGCTCCATCGAGGACGCTGCTGCCAACGCCAAGAAGATGTTCGACTGGGCGGGCATGACCGACCTGCAGAAGATGCGCCAGGCCTCCACCGAGACCGTCTTCGCCCTGCCCACCATCTACAGTCAGGTGAACAGTGCCGGCCAGCAGCAGGGCGGCTTCGGCGGCATGATGGGCATGGGCATGCGCTATATGCCGATGATCGACGGCTACGTCAGCGTGAAGAGCTTCGACGATGCCACCCGCGAGGGGACGCTGGCCGACGTGCCTTACATGATCGGCTTCACACTGAACGACATGGGTAACATGTCACCCAACATCGCCGAGTTCTGTAAGGTGCGCGCCGAGAAGGGCGGCAAGGCATGGGCCTACGAGTTCGCCCGACCGCTGCCCGACGACGGCTCGCATCCCGAGGTGACGCAGCGTCTGCGCGGTGCCTTCCACTCCAGCGACCTCTGGTTTGTGTTCAAGAGCCTGAAGCACTGCTGGCGTCCCTGGACAAAGGGCGACTGGGACCTCTCCGAGAAGATGCTGACCGCATGGACCAACTTCGCCAAGTACAGCGACCCCAACGGTCCTCGCGGCGGTGTCTGGGCACCCTGCACGGCAAAGTCTCCTAAGTTCATGGTCTTCAAGCTCGATGCCAACGATGCCGAGGCCTCCGTCTTCGGCGAGCCCGAGGTCGCTCCGCAGCAGGGCTTCGGCGGTTTCCCCGGCGGCTTCCCCGGCGGCGGCAGACCCAGCACACGTTAGCTCCTTCTTCATGTCCGTCTTATCATTTAGTCTAAAAAAAAGGGAGCCCTCGCGGGCTCCCGAAGTTATTTAGGGGGGTCTTTTCCCCGTGTTACTATTACTTAGTGACCGTCCACGTCTTCGTACCTTCGTTATACGAGGTTGCGAATCCAGCCGCTGTCATTCCGGTTGTTACCGTTGCATCGGTTACACTCGTATATAACATTGTGGTAATATCCGTCGAATTGGCATAGACCGCCGTAGCCTTGATGAAGTCACTAACAATGCCGCCATAATCATATTTTTTGCCGGAAGTCATCGTCAGGCTGGTGATGCCGGTTGTGATGGCCACCTTGCTGCATGTACCTGAGCAGCCTACGCCAATCACTGACTGAACACCATCGCCTGATATAGCCGTCACAGTGCCACCGCTGATGGTGATGTCGCCACAGGTAGAGTTATCTCCATCACCGGTACCGATAGCTGTGCAGCCATATCCGTTACCAATAGCCGTAACGGTGCCGCCAGTGATGGTAATATTACCGCAGGAGCCTTCATAGCCGCAGCCGATAGCGGCAGCATAGTCCTTACCATAGGCCGTGACATTACCGCCATTGATCGTGATGTTGCCGATACTTCCATATTTAGCACCGATAGCAGCCGCGTTGGCTTTTATGACGATGGTACCGCTGTTGATGACAACGTTACCCGTACCATTAACTCCATTGCGATAGCCGATACCGATACAGAAATCTCCTTTTCCATTAACGTTCAGTATGCCGTTGCCCTGGATGGTGAGCGTTGAACCGTCAGCTGGGGTGATGCCAGCTCCCTCAAAGTTGTTGCAAGTAACGGTGTTTGAACCCATCAGCACGAGCGTTGCATTGCCAAGGCAGCTGACAGCAGGTCTTTCATAAAAACCCCCATAGTTGACAGTGGCGTTGAAGAGGGTCACCGTAGCATCGGCGGCAATGGTCAGTTGACAGTTGCTCGGCAACTGGCCTGTCAGCACGTCACCGTCCTGAGCCTCGTAGCTGGCTGTCTTCGTAGATAGATCAACGTACTGTGGAGCCTCCGTCATCTTCATGGTGACTTCATAGTACTTGCCATTTTCGAAATTCACATTCGACTTTGAGAAAGTATAGGTCTTGCCATTATCCGCATCGACCAGAAAACTGTATGTATCAGCGCCCAACTCGTTGCGCAGGGCTACGGTCAGCTCTCTGGCGGCAGATTCAGGTGTCACAGTCAGTGCACCATAGGTGGAAGCCATCACGGGGTTGCCCTCTTCGACATCAACCTGCTGTACCTTATCTGGCGCTTCTGGATTACTGTCAGGATTATACTGACGCAGATACATGCCGTTAGTGAAGTCGATCGGCGCGTCCCCATGATACTCATCGAAGTAAATCTGATGAGAAATATCTGCGGAATATAATCTTATATATCTGATTTGTGTAGGTGCATCACCATAATCCTTTGTAAAAACGAAACGATAGACATATTTGCCGCCCACCACCTGACAGCCGTTAGTGCCGTAATCTTCATCTAATTGGAACTCTATGGGAAAATCACCATTATAACCTTCTACATTTGCAAGACTAATGTCAATCGCCCAATTTGTCTCGATATAGACATAATACTTGTTCTCGCCGCTGACGGGCTCCCATCCTGCGGGGGTATAAGTCTTCTTCATGCCACGGCTCTGCACCAACTGGCCACCATTGGCATAAATTTTAAGGCTTTTAGCATGGATGGCGCTACCACCGGCATCCTGCAGATTGAACTTCACAATGGCCTGCTGGCTCTCGAAGGCGGCATTGGCTGTGATTTCGTTGGTGCCAGAAACGGTAATCGAAGGCGTAGCCAGTGCATAGTCATACTTCGTCTCGATAGCATTGTCAGCATCATCTTCTGCCAGCAACACGCCCTTCTGACCCGTGTAGTCCCAAGTGGCGCGTGGGAACAGCATCTGTAATTTATCGCCTGTATTGAGATTCGTGGTCTCCACTTCACCCGCGAGGGAGGTAGAGCCGGTCGCGCTGGCAGCTGCCGTCAGCGTACCAATCGGCGTAAGTGTTGTGGTGGAACTCCAAGCCTCAGGGAAAACGCTTACCTCGTCGGTGGCGGCCCACTTCACGCTGAGTGTATTGTCACTGAGGCTGAGAGCGCGGGTGGTGCCGTCGCCCTTCGTGGCATTGACGGTCATGATGTACTTCTGTGTGGGGTTCACGACGGCAGAATCGTCGAGCACTGCGTCGTCGCTGGAACAGGCGGTGAACACGGCGGCCGATGCCATGAGCAGGGCGGCCATTGCAAAGATGTTCTTCTTCATAGTCGTTGTCCTCCTTTCTTACCAGCTCTGAGCAGCACCGTAGCCCGTGCGGCTGGCGTTAATACTGCTGCCTCCCTGGTCGCTGCCGGCCAGCAGGTGGCGTTCTGTCTCACACTTGACGACCCGCATGGTCGCCTTCTGATAATCTTTCTTCTTCATGATTGCTCTTGCCATAATTATAATACGTATTAAAATGAATATTCGGGTGCAAAGGTACAAAAAAGTTTTGAATTACGCTGCTTTTCGCTGCTTTTTTTGCAAAAAAAAACGCGCCCGCCAATACTCCACGAGTATTGAAAATTAGTCGTGGAGTATTGAAAATTAGTCGTGGAGGATTGCGCAATACTCATGGAGTATCGGTGGCTCCGCCATTATCTGTTGAAAATGCTTGATACAAGAAAAGAGTGAGATGTCCTAATACGCCTCGCGGTACTTGTTCTCGTCCTTGTCATCGAGCATCGAGAGGTACGACATGTAGCGGCTCGGCGCTATGTCGTGCCGGTCGAGGGCCTCGAGGACGGCGCAGCCGGGCTCGTGGGTGTGGGTACAGTTGCTGAAACGGCACTGTTGTGAGAAGTGGAATATCTCACGGAAGTAGCTGGTTATCTCCTCGGGTTCCATGTCGAAGGTGCCGAAGCCCTTGATGCCCGGGGTGTCGATGAGGTATGACTTTTCTTCGAGGTTCGAGGTGAGGGGTATCATCTCGGAGAAGGTGGTGGTGTGCTGCCCGGTGTTGTGGGCATCGCTGACCTCTGCGGTGCGGAGGTTGGCCCCGGGGACGAGGCGGTTGATGAGTGTCGACTTCCCTACCCCGCTGTTGCCGCTGAGAAGGGTTATGCGACCGTCGAGCAGGGGGCGCAGGGCGTCGATACCGTCGCCGGTGGCGGCGGAGACCTGGCGGCACTCGTAGCCGACGGCCTCGTAGAGGCGCACCAGGGCCTGCTGGCAGCTCAGCTGGTCGGCGTCGAGCTGGTCGGTCTTGTTGAAAAGGAGTACGACGGGCACGCTGTAGGCCTCGGCGGAGGCGAGGAAACGGTCGATGAAGGTGGTGGAGGTCTCGGGGCGTGCCACAGTGATGACGAGCAGTGCCTGGTCGACGTTGGCGGCGAGGATATGGCTCTGCTTCGAGAGGTTGATGGACTTGCGGATGATGTAGTTGCGGCGGTCGTCGATGGAGGTAATCCACCCCTCGTCGCTGACGGTCACACGGTCGCCGACGGCAACGGGATTGGTGCTCCGTATGCCTTTGATACGGAAGTTGCCCTTCACCTTGCAGTCGAGCTGCCGCCCACCGTCGGTAAGGACAGTGTACCAGCTGCCGGTATTTCTAATGACGAGTCCCTTCAATGTATAAGGTGTAAGTGTGAACAGCGGAGACAACGGCGCACTACACCGTCATGATCTCCTTGTTCTTCGCCTCGATGAGTTCGTCAAGCTTCTTGATGAAACGGTCGTGGAGCTTCTGCAGCTCCAGCTCAGCATCCTTCTCGTTGTCCTCGGAGAGACCGTCCTTGATGGCTTTCTTCAGCTTGTCCTTGATGTCGGAACGGACGTTGCGAACCTCGACCTTGGCCTTCTCGGCTATCTTGTTGCACTGTTTGACAAGGTCGCGGCGACGCTCCTCGGTGGGCTGAGGGATGCCCAGGCGGATGATCTCGCCGTTGTTCTCGGGCGTGATGCCCACGTCGGAGTCCATGATAGCCTTCTCGATGTCGCGTATCTGCTTGCGGTCCCACGGTTTTATGGCTATGGTGCGCGCGTCGGGGCAGTTGACGGTAGCCACCTGGTTCAGGGGCACGCGGCTGCCGTAGGACTCCACCCTGACACCGTCGAGAATGGCAACGTTGGCACGGCCGGCACGGATGCGGTTGAGCTCGTCCTCGAGGAACATGGCTGCCATCTCCATGCGCTCCTCTGCCTTTGATAATGTTTCCTTTACGTCGATCATAATGCTAAGTGTTTTAAGATTTCTGCCCACAAAGATATGGTTTTTCCACGAAACGGCCAAGCAGTTTACGTTTTTTTCGCAATTTTATTTTGTCATTCCATTGTTTTTACCTATCTTTGTCGCGAATTTGACCTATGTAAGGAACCATCCATGCACAAAAAGGCTGACCTTGACAGAATACTACTAACCTGCCTCGCACTGACGGGCGCCACGGCGGCGCACGCGCAGGACGGGACGGACGGTCTGCTGTCTGACGCCGACCTGATGCTGACGGTCTTCAGCATTCTGCTGCTCGTGGCGGCAGGATGCATCACTTTCTACACCATAGTAATATTCGGGCGCAAGGAGCACCGCATGTCGAAGCGCGAGATGGAACACAACGCACAGCTGGCGGCACTGATGCACAGCTGCGACGTCAAGGTGTGGCTCATGCTCGCCAGCGAAGACCGCTACCAGCTGCTCTCCGACCGGGGCACCGTGGAGCAGACCTTCGCGCCGCTGGACTTCGCGCACCTGTACGAGCACCACGGCTTCGACGTGATGCACCAGACGGTGCACGACATCGCCGACGGCAAGCTCCACGAGGGCAGCTGCCGCGTCATGAGCCGCCGCGACGGAATGGGCGGACGGCGCACCTACGACGTGCGCATCAGCGTCTTCGAGACCGACAAGACGGGACGGCCGAAGACCATCATCGGCATGCAGTACGACATCACCGCCGAGCTGGAGAAGCAGAAGAACATGAACAATCTGCTGATGCGATACCACACCATCTTCGACTCGTCGATCATCGACATGATGTACTTCGACAAGAACGGCGTGCTGCAGGACATCAACAACAAGGCCTGCGAGACCTTCGGTATCAAGGACCGCAAGGCGCTACTTGAGCACAAGATACGGCTGAAGGACACTCCGGCGTACCAGAACCTCGATGTGAAGAAGTTCGACGGCTACCGCATGACGTCGATAACCGACATCGACAAGGTGCGCAGCCGTGGCGAGGGACGCATACCGGACATCACCATCAAGGGGAAGATATACTACGAGACGATGGTCAACCCCATCTACGACGACAAGGGCGAGCTCACGGGCATATATACCGCCGGACGTACCATCAACGAGATGGTGGAGTCGTACCACCGCCAGAAGGAGAGCACACGGAAGCTGCAGGAGGCCACACGCCACCTGAAGGACTACATAGACAACATCAACCTCTCGCTGCAGGTGAGCCAGGTGCGACTGACTAACTACATGCCCGACAGCCACGAGCTGGAGATAAGCAACGACCTGAACAGGCAACGGCTGCGGCTGACGCAGCTGCGCTTCTACGCACTGGTGGCCCCGGAGTTCCGCCGCCAGGTGCGCAACGCCATCAACAAGATGGACCGCCGCGTGAACGCACGCTTCGACCTGACGCTGCGCACGCTGCTGCACGACGAGAAACGGCGCAACATGTGGGTGACGTTCAGCCTCGTACCAATACGCGATGCCAACGGCCGTGTGACGCACTACTTCGGCATGAGCCGCAACGAGACGGAGATGGTTGAGACGGAGGCGATGCTCAAGACCGAGACGAAGAAGGCGCAGGAGACGGAGCTGCTGAAGAACTCGTTCCTGCAGAACATGAGCTACGAGATACGCACGCCGCTGAACGCCGTCCTCGGCTTCGCCACGCTATTCAACACCGACCACGACCCCGAGGACGAACCCGTCTTCGTGGAGCTCATCAAGAGCAACTCCAACCACCTGCTGAAGCTCGTCAACGACATACTCTTCATCTCGAGGCTCGACGCACGCATGGTAGAGATAAAGACTGAACCCACGGACTTCGCCATGATGTTCGAGGGATGCTGCAACATGGGATGGTCGAACCGCGCCGAGGGCGTGAGCACCGTCACCGAGAATCCGTACTCGCACCTGGTGGTAGACATAGACTACAGCAACCTGCAGCAGGTGATACAGCGGCTATGCGAGCACGCCGCGCTGACCACCGAGAAAGGCGTCATTCGCAGCAAGTACGAATACCGCCACAGCATGCTCACCATCATCGTCGAGGACACCGGACGGGGCTACGATGCCGAGGAGTCGCACCGCATCTTCGACCGCTTCTCGACCAGCAGCGATGCCGACAGCGGCAGCACCGGACTGGGAATGCCCATCGTCAAGGAACTGACCGAGCAGATGGGCGGCTTCACCGAGTTCCAGTCGGAGCCCGGCAAGGGCAGTACCGTATGGGTGACACTGCCCTGCACAGCCACGCAGATTGAGTTGAGGGTGGAGAGTTGAGAGTTGAGAGTTTAGAGTTTAGAGTTATGGAGACAATGGCACACATGACACTTGCAGCACCGGGAACGCTGACCATACTGATGGCCGGGCTGGCTGCCGTCGTCTTCATAGTGACGGTGGTCTTCAACGCTCTCGGGGTGAGACGCCTGCGGCGCAGGACGCACCGCGCGGCGAAGATAGGCCAGATAATGAAGTACGCCATGCAGACCGAGCGCGTCACCTCGCTGCGCTTCGAGATGGGACGCGGACGCATAACGAACACCGTGGGAAACTTCCTGCCCGAGGACGGCATAAGCACTAAGGAGTACCTCGACACCGTACACCCCGACGACCGCCAGAAGGTGTCGCGGTTCCTCACACAGCTGAGCATAGGACGCATGAGCAACGGCGAAATGCGCTACCGGCGCAACACGGCACGGCGGGGCGAGAAACCCAGGTGGCGCTACATCTTCAACAGCGCAGCCATCTCGGGCAAGATCATGCCTTACGACGTGGTGTGCACACTGAAGGACGAGACCGACCTGTACGAGGACCAGCTGCAGGAGCAGGACCTCGACACACGCTACCGCTCGATCTTCGAGCGCTCCATCGTCGGACTGGCCATCTACGACAACGAGGGCATGCTCATCGCCGCCAACAAGGACATGCACGACATGATGCACATGGAGGGCGACCACGACCCGCTGTTCTACGACGTGAACATCTTCAGCCGCCAACCCTTCCGCGACATCATAAAGCCCGATGACGTCACCGAGCTGCACTTCTGCACGAAGATGATCGTGCCCGAGCGCGGCGTCTACACGTACATGGAGCTGCAGCTCACACCGCAGCTCGACGACGTGGGCCACATACAGCACTACGCGCTGGCGGCACGCGACGTGACGGCGGAGAGGGAGTTCTACCTGAAGAACGTCGAGAACGACAAGCAGATACGACGTGCCAACGAGGACATACAACGCTACGAGACGGAGCTGCAGTACCTCATGGACAAGTGCGACATGAGGGTGTGGCGAGCATCGTTCAAGAACCACGAGGTGACCATCTACAAGAGCCTCAGCCGCTACGAGCAGAAGCTGTCGATAGAGCAGATAGCACGCTACTTCGTGAACTACGGGCTGTTCAAGGACCGCATAAGGAACTTCCAGGAGGAGTTCAACAGGCCGCTCACCGTCGTCTGCCAGATGAAGTCGGTGTTCCACAACCCCGACGAGATACACTGGAACGCCATCGACAGCATACCCACCTTCGATGCCGAAGGAAATCTCGAGGGATGCTTCGGGACGCTGCGCAACATCACGCCGCTGATACAGGCGCAGGAGAAACTGAAGGAAGAGACACGGCGTGCCAACGACTCGGCACGGCTGAAGTCGGTCTTCATGGCAAACATGACGCACGAGATACGCACGCCACTGAACTCCATAGTGGGATTCAGCGACTTGCTGACGATGATCGACGACCCGGAACAGAAACGCGAGATGGTACGGGTCATCATGAACAACTGCGACATGCTCGTACGACTCATCAACGACATCCTCGAGATCTCGGCAATGGACGGCAGCGCCATCATCATAAGTCCCGAGGAGGTGGACTTCGCAAAGGTCTTCGACGACATGTGCGAGTCGCTCGAGCAGCGCGTACAGATGCCAACGGTGACATTCGTCAAGGACAACCCCTACGCCACGCTGACGATGTCGGTGGACCAGCGCCGCGTGCAGCAGGTGGTGACGAACTTCGTCACCAACGCAGTGAAGTACACACGGCAGGGACACATACGCGTGGGATACAGGATTGAGGACAATGCCGACAGTGCAAGGCCGCAGCTCTTCATCTACTGCGAGGACACCGGCGCGGGCATACCGAAGGAGAAGCAGGCATCGGTGTTCGAACGCTTCGTCAAGCTGAACGACTACGTGCAGGGCACCGGACTGGGACTGAGCATCTGCAAGGCCATCACCGACCGCTGCGGCGGACAGATAGGCGTCGACAGCGAGGGCGAGGGCAAGGGCTCGACGTTCTGGATGAGGATTCCAGTGGACATAAAGAAACAGTAACGCATGACAATACTCGTTCTCATAGTCATCATAGCAACAGCACTGCTGCTGATACAGCACAAGGACTACCTGCGCCGCGTAGCCAGGGCAGAGAAGAAGACGGCCGACAGCGAGGCCGGCCTCACGGCTCTCGTCCAGCAGAAGGGACTGCTACTGTGGACATACGACACCGACACAGGCATGTACAACGTGCTCGACGACCATAAGAAGGGCTTCGTGGCACTCATGCCCGAGAAGTTCGCCAAGCGCTATACCGCCACCATCTACGAGCACATCGGCAAGACGCTGCAGACCATCATACGCGGCGATGTCAAGAGCAAAACGCTGCACATAGCACAGACCGTCAAGAGCGGCGACAAGCACTACTACGCCCTCGACTTCACCGTGCTGCGCCGCGACGACCTCGGACAGGTGAAGGTCATCGTCGCAGTACAGAAGGACATAACCGACATATTCGCCAGAGAGAGCCGCGAAAAGGAGCTCACCTTGCGCTACAACTCCGTCAAGACGGCCATAGAGTCGTTCGACGACATATACGCCCAGCAGCAAGCCATCGACGAGAAAGACCGGCAGCTGCTACAGGCACGCGAGAAGGCCTACCGCGAACTCACCGACTACATCAGCAACATAGACTTCGCAATGAAGACCGGCGGCATACACCTGGCACAGTACTCGCCCGACGACCGCCACGTGACGATATACAGCGGCATAGACAACATCCTGTACCGGCTGAAACCCGACGAGGTGGCAGGGATGGTCGACATGCAGTCGTCGGTGACGGCACGGCGCATGATTGGCGACATGGACTGCCGGGCACAGAAGTCGTTCGACTGCCACCTGCGAACCAACGTACTGCCGACGGGCGAGACGAAGATACTGCACGTGACGTTCATACCCGTAACCGACGACGCAGGACACGTCACCAACTACTTCGGCATGCTGCGCGACATCACTGAGCTCAAGGCCAAGGAGCGGCAGCTGACACAGGAGACCATACGCGCACGCCGCGAGGAGACGGAGAAGAACAGCTTTATGCGCAATATGAGTTTCGAGATACGGACACCGCTGAACTCCGTAGTGGGCTTCGCCGACCTCTTCCGACAGGAGCACACCGCCGAGGAGGAGACCGTCTACTCGAGCCAGATAAAGACGAACGCCACACGGCTGCTGATGCTCATCAACGACATCCTCTTCCTCTCGAGAATCGACGCGGGCATGATAGAGTCGAAGAAGAGGAGTGTCGACTTCACGGCATTCCTCACGACAAGCTGTCAGGCCGGATGGGGAGAGTACCAGAAGGATGGCGTCAGCTACGAGGTCACAGGACCCGAGGAACCCGTCACCCTCAATATCGACACCACGAACCTCTCGATAGTCATCGGGAAGCTCTGCACCAACGCCGCACAGCACACCACACACGGACACGTGCGGGCAGCCTACGAGTACCTTAACGGCACGCTTACCGTCACACTCGAGAACAACGAGGATGCCAACGACAAGATGTCACCCGACATACTGTCATCCATCTTCGAACGTTTCGGCAGTGCCATGCAGACAGAGTCGGGACTGTCGATGCCCGTCTGTCACGAGGTGATGACAATGCTCGGAGGTACCATCGACGTGGCCGTCGACAGCGGCATAGTGCGAGTCACACTGACACTGCCGTGCGAGGAGGGTTGAAGTTGAAGGGTGAAGTGTGGTAAGTGAAAAACAGTATAATAGCAAAACCGAAATAACGTTCAATGCTTGAGATATTAGACAACCTCTGGGAGAGCATTTTGGGACCAAGACTGGCGGCGAACCGCCAGCTGCAGGCCGACTGCGATGCCATCGGGCGACAAATCACCGAGGGTGTCAGCACCCAGTATGCCAACCTCAACCAGAAAGCATTCTTCAGCCGCAACAGCCTCGAGAGCCGATTCAAGGAACTCTTCGAGAGCAAGGACTTCGCAATATCGTTCTACGACAAGGACGGATACCTGATAGAGCTGAACGACGAGATGAAGCGCATCTGCCACTTCGACTCCTTCGGCGAGGAGTTCTTCCGCTCGACACGCTTCTACGACGCACCATACTTCAAGGACCAGATCGACCCCACGAGCCATGAGCACTTCCACGCCTGCCAGCACATGCTATACCCCGAGCTGGGCATCGACAATTATATAGAGGTACGCGTGATACCCGTCTTCGACGACCGCGACGAGCTGGCATACTACGTCGTCAGCACTCGAGACATCACCGAGCAGCGCAAAAGACTGTTCGAGCAGCAGCGGCTGGAGCAGGAGCTCAAAGAGGTCGGCGCGCGTGTCAGCCAGTACGAGACGGAGCTGGCGTTCCTGCTGCGCAACAGCAACATGTACGTCTGGAAACTCGACCTCGCCGAGAAGCGCGTACGCTTCACACGCACGCTGAAGAACTACGAGTTCGAGGAGACACTCGACGAATATGTCAACAGCATCTTCGAGGAAGAGCGCGCAAAGGCAGCCAACAGCCTCAAGAGGGTACTCAACCTCAAGGAGACGTTCAATACCATACACCACTTCATGCACACACCGGTGAGCAACGCACCGCAGTGGCTCGCCATAACGGGCATGCCCACGCTCGACCAGCAGGGCAACGTGACGGGACTGTTCGGCATACTGCGCAACATCGACGACCTGATGGGCATCCAGGAACAGCTGCGCATGGAGCAGAAGCGGGCCCGCGAGTCAGGCATCATGAAGAGTGCATTCCTGGCAAACATGACCCACGAGATACGAACACCGCTGAACGCCATAGTGGGATTCAGCGACCTGCTGCAGGTCGTCGACGAACAGGAGGAGCGGCAGGAGTTCATACGCATCATACGCAACAACTGCGACATGCTGCTCCGACTCATCAACGACATCCTCGAGACATCGGACGTGGGACAGGAACTGGTGATAGAGCCGGCGGACATCGACTTCGCAGTCGTCTTCGACGACATCTGCCAGACACTGGCGCAGCGAGTGCAGGAGCCGGGCGTGGAGTTCCTGAAGGAGAACCCCTTCACCACCTACCCCACACACCTGGACAAGGGACGCGTGCAGCAGGTCATAACGAACTTCGTCACCAACGCCGTGAAGTACACTCACCAGGGACACATCAAGGTGGGGTACTTCGAGGTGCCGCGCGACGGACAGAACGGACTCTACATCTACTGCGAGGACACGGGAGCGGGCATACCGAAGGACAAGCAGCCCACGGTCTTCGACCGCTTCGTGAAACTCAACGACAACGTACAGGGCACCGGACTCGGACTGAGCATCTGCAAGAACATCGTCGAACGGTGCGGAGGCGAGATAGGCGTCACCGGCGAAGGCGTGGGCAAGGGCTCCACGTTCTGGTTCTGGATACCATGCGAAAAGATGGACGATAAGCAAAGAGACATGAAGTAGTCGAAGCAGGTAGTTGAAGCAGGTATATCAGTTTTGTAGTTGACATGAGAAAAATGATAACGTCGGTATTTTGCTGGGCGGCAATCACTGCCGCCGCACAGCAGACGCCAGCCGCCACGGCGGTTGACGCACGCACCGACGAGTCAGTACACCCCGGCAAGACAAGACTGTACACCAAGGAGCACCCGCTGGTCTACGAGGACGCGTGGGACCTCTGGCCGTACGCCTTCCTCAACGAGTCGGGAGAGCCGACGGGATTCAACATCGACCTCATACGCCTTATCATGGACGAACTCGGCATACCGTACGTCATACGCCTGAAACCGGCTGCCGAGGCCGTCAGCGACCTGCGCAACGGCAAGGCAGACCTCACCTTCGCCGTCGTGGCGGGACACAACGAGGACGACGGGACGTACAGCTCCGACGCACTGACGCTCTTCACACAGAGCGTCGTCACGCCAAAGAGCAAGCCGCTGGAGATAAAGAACTTCCGGGACCTGGGGAAGCACCGCGTCATCGTCAACGACAGCAGCCTCTGCCACCACATGATGATAGACTACGGATGGGAGGACAATGCCATACCCACCGAAGACATGCGCGAGGCCATACAGGAGGTCAGCAACACCGAGGAGGGACAGATAGTCTGGAACACGCTGAGCCTGAAATGGCTCATCCGGCGGTACCACATCGACAACGTGGAGCTTACACCGGTCAACATGCCGCACGGAGAGTACCGCTTCATGTCGAACGACATACAGCTGCTGGCGCAGCTCGACAGGGCATACGCACGACTGTACTCGGCCGACAAACTCACACCGATACAGAACAAGTGGTTCTATCCCGAGGTCGACGCCAACAGCCTGCCGCGATGGGTGTGGTACTTCACCGCCATAGCACTGACGGTGCTGCTCGTCGTGGGAAGCTATGCCGTCACCTACCGCATACAGGCACGCCGCGTAAGACGCGACAACGACCGCCGCAACCGGCGGCTGGCGCTCATCATACAGACGAGCAAGGTGCGTGTGTGGACATACAACGTCGTAACACGACTGTTCACCTGGCACGACGACAACGGGACACCGTCCAGCACATACCAGCAGGAAGAGTTCGCAAAGCGATACCCGCCCGAGGACTTCGAACGACTCATGCAGGCCATCGGCAGCCTGGCCGCCGGAGAAGAGAGACAGCCGACGGGCGAACCGGCGGCAGCGCGGGGGAACAGGCACGATGAAGAGGAGGTGACGCTGCAGGTGAGGGCACGCGACACCGAGGACGGCGATGACGAGATGCGCGACTTCATCATCACACTCTCGGTGCTGCGCCGACAGAAGGACGGCACGCCGACTACCATCATCGGCACCAAGAAGGACATCACCGACGAGCTGCTGCGTCGCCGGCAGGCCGAGGAGCAGTCCATACGCTACCATGCAGCGTTCAACGACAGCATGGTAGGCATACTGTTCTTCGACAGCAGCGGACGGCTGGCGAACATCAACGACGCGGCATGCCGACTCTACTGCTGCCGGCACGACGAGATAGTCAATAGCGGCGTGACACTGAACGACATCTTCCGAACGGCAGACATGCAGCCCGAAGAGGCCGACGGACACTACGCCACACAGGTCGTAGACTACCAGAGGCTCGCGGCATGCGGATGCGGCATACAGGCCATACACCGGCAGACGACACTCTACAACGAGTACCGGCTGATGACGGTGCGCAACGAACAGGACGGGCTGATGGGTGTCTTCGCCATCTGCCGCGACGTGTCGCCACTGGTAGACTACACACGCCGGCAGAAAACGGCGGCACGGAGACTCGCCACGCTAAACAAAGCCAACAGCAGCTACGAGGTGGCCATCAACAGCGTGCTCAGCGAGAGCGACATGAGACTGGCCATCTACTCGCCGGACTCCCACATGCTGACAGTCTACCGAAGCGCCAACGAGGTGCAGCACGCCCTGACGCAGACGCGATGCATGACACTCGTCGACGAACGCTCGCAGAAGACGGCCATGCGCATGCTCGCCGACATGGACGCACGGCACGACCACGACTTCGACACGACGCTCTGCACGACGCTGCGGACAAACCAGCGCCGCCTGTGGCTGCAGTTCTGCCTCACGCCACGACACGGCAGCCACGGAGAGGTGCTGGAGTACATAGGGTTCCTGCGCGACAGCAGCGAACAGCGTTTCCTCGAACAGACCATGGAGACGCTCACGGCGAAGGTGCAGGAGGTGGAGAACACGAAGAACAGCTTCGTCAAGAACATGGTGCAGGAGATACGACAACCGATGAACACCGTCGTTAACTACGTACGAGGGCTGACCCCCGACGCACCGTCGGACGACGAGCCGGCACTCAGACGCGGCATCATGGACAATGCCGACCGCCTGCTGCACCTCATTGACAACATCCTGTACCTCTCGCGTCTCGAGGCACACATGGTCGAGCTCAGGACACAGAAGTGCAACTTCGCCGAGGTCTTCGAGGCACACTGCGCAGCAGGATGGGGACGCCACCGCAACAACGCCACACGATACATTGCCGAGAACCCCTACGAACGCATGGAGGTGGACATCGACAGCGAACACCTCGGGCACGTCATATCGCAGCTCACGGCAAACGCCGCAAAGCACACCAAGAGCGGCACCGTGCGCGCTCGATACGACTACATCGGACGACGACTGATGGTCTCCGTCGACGACACCGGCGAGGGAATAGCACCTGAGGAGCTGGAACGGATAAACAGCCTCGGCACGGAGACGACGCACACCATGAAGGGTCTCGGCCTAAGCATCTGCAAGGAGATGCTGCGACAGATGAACGGCACCTTCGAGGTGAGCTCCGAGGCAGGCTCGGGAACGACGGTGTACATCACCGTGCCGTGCCACGCCACGGTGATAAAGCGCAAACGACAAAACAGCTGAGAAAGGCATGACGACGACAAGGACATACAGCCTGACACGACTACTGACGGCAGCAGTACTGACACTGCTGGCGGCTGTCGCCGTACGCGCTCAGGCACTCACCGACACCTACAACCGGCAGAGGCCGGTGGTCATCGTCTGCGACTGGGACAAACCGCCGTACGAATTCGCCGACGACCAGGGACAGCCCGCCGGCTCGAACATCGACGTTATGCAGACCATCATGGAACGGCTCGGGCTGCCATGCGTCTTCGTCATGAAGGAGTGGGGAAACGCCATCAAGACCTTCGAGCGAGGCGACGCAGACCTCATCTTCGCCAACATCAACCGATATAAGGAAGAGCCGTACGTCGCCACACAGATCATCAACTACAACCGCGTGCGCGTGGCAATGACACGCGACACCACGGGCATCATCTCACTGAGCACACTCGAGCGTGAGGGGGTGGTGCTCAAGACCGGCGACTACTCGGCAATGTACTTCCAGAAGAGCGACTCCACCTACTCCGCCAACATCGAGTACCAATCGCCGAAGGTGGCACTGACGGGGCTCAAGGCCGGCGACAACAAGTACTTCGTCTGGGGCGAGGAGCCGCTGAAGTGGAAGCTGAAGAAACTGAACCTCACCGGCATATACCTCAACGACGTGAGCATACCGGTCAGCGAGGTGCACATCATAGGGCGCGACAAGGAGCTCATAGACCACATCGACGACCAGTACTCGCGAATGAAGCAGAGCGGCGAGCTGGAACAGATGCTCAACAAGTGGTTCCACCCGGAGCGCGTCGCCAAGCCGTCGTCGCACATAGCAGCATACATAGTGCTCGCACTGCTGATGCTCGGAGCCGTCATCTTCTTCCTCAACCGCCTGGCAAAGGCACACGTGCGTAACGCACAGCGCAGCTCCTCGGAGCTGAGCGAGATGATGGCCAAGGCGCTGCACATGGGAAACTACGACGTCATGGAGTACGACATCCGAGCCGACCGCATCTCGAACGTCTACGGCACGATACTGCCGCACGGAGGACTGACGCTCAAGGAGTTCTCAGAGCGGATACACCCCGACCAGCAGCAGGAGTTCGCCGAGAAGACACGCCAGCTGCTCAGCGGACGCTCGCGGCGCTTCGAGCTCGACAAGCAGTGGAACGCCGGCACTCGCGAAGAGCCGCACTGGCTGAACTTCCACGGACACGCCATACTCGAGGTCGACGGCGACGGACAGCCCGCCTACATCGTCAATGCCGTACACGACGTGACGCACGAGGTGGAGGAGGACCGTGAGGCACGTAAGCTGCTTCACCGCTTCGAACGGCTTACGAACCTGCCTCAAGTGCCGATGTCGTTCTACAGCCGCGACGGATGGCTCATCGACATCAACGACGCCATGAAAGAGCTCTGCGCCTTCGACAGCCACGCCGATGCCGAACGCTACTGGCGCAGCGTCAACATGTTCGACATACCGATCTTCAGAAACGCACTATCAGATGTCGAGCGCGACGGACTGCTGCTATGCCAGCACATGTACTACCCCGACCTCGACATCGACAAGTACATCGAGCTCAGCGTCATGCCGCTGCGCGATGCCGACGGCGAGCTGGCAGGGTACCTCTACACGGCACTCGACATGACCGAGGTGCACAACAGCGCGGCGGCAGCGCACCGCCTGCTGCGCGAAGAGAAGACGACACAACAGCACATAGCACTGCGCCGCAAGTGGCTCGCCTATCTGCTGCGGAAGGGCAACAGATACATCGTGCGCAGCGACATGGCTGACAGACGGGTTAGCTTCTTCCGCTCGCTCGAGGAGCCGGAGCTGACGCACAGCTTCGCGGAGTTCGCCGACATGCTCGAAGAGGCCGACCGCGAGCCGTTCATGCAGACCATCACCGACAGCGTGACTACGGAGCCGCTGCAGCTGACGCTGCACCTGACGGAACTCAGCCACCTGCACGCCGGGAGCGTCTTCACCGCAACACTCGTGCCCGTGACCGACGGACAGGGCAACATCACGGGACGGCAGGGCGTGGCATCGGACGTCACACTGCTGAGCAACACACGGCGCAGGCTGGACGACGTCGCAGCACTGGCCAACGACTCGGCACGCCTGAAGAGCGGGTTCATGGCCTCGATGACTCACGAGCTGCGCACACCGCTGAACGCCATAGTGGGATTCACCAGCGTGCTCGAATCACTCGGAGCAACAGTTGCCGAACGCAGCGAGTACGTCCGCGTGATACGCAACAGCAGCGACATGCTGCAGCGGCTCATTGACGACGTCATTGAGGCATCGGGGACAAGCCACGCCCACACCCCCACGGCTCCCGACACTGTGGACTTCGTGGCAGCCTTCGACGACATCTGCCTGACGCTGCAGCAGCGCGTCGACACCAGCGCACAGCAGGGAGTGACGTTCGTCAAGCACTCGCCGTACGACTCCTTCTACACCGCCGTCGACACAGGACGCGTGCAGCAGGTGCTCACCAACTTCGTCACCAACGCAGTGAAATTCACCAGCAAGGGACACATCAGCGTGGGATACCGCTACCAGGAGAAAGGACTGTACATCTACTGCGAGGACACAGGACGGGGAATACCGGCCGACAAGCACGACATCATATTCCAGCGCTTCGTCAAACTCGACGAGTTCGTGCAGGGAACAGGCATGGGACTGGCCATCTGCAAGAGCATCGTCGAAAGACTCGGAGGACGAATAGGCGTCGACAGCGACGGACCGGGACAGGGTGCCACCTTCTGGTTCTGGATTCCATGTCAGCGGACAAGCAACCTGACTCAACCCCCTAACCCCTTAAACCCCTCAAACCCCTTAAACTCCTTAAACCCCTCAAACCACTTAAACTCCTTAAACCCCTCAAACCCCTCAAACTCTTCAAACCCGACATAATGAGTACACAGACAAGCAAATATATGTTGGCCAGCGAGCGCGACTCGCTATGGGGACTGACCGTCACCACCATAGGCTACGAGGAGATACTACCCGGCGACGACTACCCCACACACGGCCACGCCGACGGATACTACTTCAACCTCGACAAAGGACGCGAACTGACGGAGTACCAGCTGCTATACCTGCCCGAGGGTGGCGGCGAGTTCCACAGCGCGACGGTGCCCAGTGCGCGGCTGCGCGAGGGCGACCTCTTCCTGCTTTTCCCCGGAGAATGGCACTCCTACCACCCCAATGCGCGGACGGGGTGGAAGAGCTACTGGATAGGGTTCAAAGGACGGAACATGGACGACCGCGTGCGCGCCGGGTTCCTCTCGCCGACGAAGCCCATCTACCATGTGGGATTCTCCGACGACGTGGTGCGCCTGTACAAGAAAGCCTTTGCTGCGGCAAAGGAGGAGGCGGCATACTCGCAGCAGCTGCTCGCAGGCATCGTCAACCACCTAATAGGAGTGATGTACTCGCTGGAGCGAAACATCGAGCTGGGACGCAACCAACAGCACGTCGACATGATCTCACGGGCACGGCTGCGCATACGCGAGGCCCTCGAGAGCAACCTCACCATACAGCAGGTGGCGGAGGACATGGGGGTGAGCTACTCCAACTTCCGCAAGCTGTTCAAGGAGCATACCGGCATCTCGCCGGCCGTCTACCAGCAGGACCTGCGCCTGCAACGCGCCAAGGAACTGCTCTCGACGACCGACATGAGCGTCAAGGAGATAGCCTACCGGCTGAACTTCGAGTCGCCGGACTACTTCTCGGCGAAGTTCAAGGCCAAGACCGGACGGCGCCCCAGCGAGCTAAGAGGCTAAAGGTATCCTCGCACCACGTACCTCGCACCACGAATGCTAGAACAGGAACGTCCGTTCCACCCAGTAGCAGAAGATGCCGGCGAGATAGCCCACGAATGCTATCCACGTTATCTTCTTCATGTACCATCCGAAGGTTATCTTCTCCAGGCCCATGACCACCACGCCCGCTGCCGAGCCGATGATGAGCATCGAGCCGCCGACACCGGCGCAGTAGGCCAGCAGCTGCCAGAAGATGCCGTCGACGGCCATGTCGCCCGTCGCCTGTACAGGGTACATGCCCATGCATCCGGCTACCAGCGGCACGTTGTCGACTATCGACGAGAGGACTCCGATGATGCTGGTGACGAGATAGTGGTTGCCCTCGAACGTCACGTCGAGGCCGCGGCCCAGCATCTCCAGCACACCGATAGTCTCGAGACAGGCCACCGCCATGAGTATGCCGAGGAAGAACAGTATGGTCGACATGTCGATGCGCGTGAGCATCGTCGTGACACGCTTCTGCATGGCACCCTTCTCCTCGGGAGCCTTCAGCGAGGCGTAGAACACCTCGGTGACCGTCCACAGCACGCCAAGCACCAGGAGGATGCCGACGAAGGGAGGCAGGTGCGTTATGGTCTTGAAGATAGGCACGAAGATCAGTCCGCCGACGCCAAGGAAGAATATCGTCTTGCGCTGCGATGCCGTCAGGTCGCTGGCCTGGACGGTCTGCGCCTGCTGGGCAGTGAACGTCAACTCGCCCTTGAGCTGCAGCGACAGTATGTAGGCCGGTATCACCATCGACACCAGCGACGGTACGAAGATCTCGGTAATGACACCGGCAGCCGTTATCACGCCCTTGTTCCACAGCATGATGGTCGTCACGTCGCCGATGGGCGAGAAGGCACCGCCGGAGTTTGCAGCTATGACCACCAGCGCAGCGTAGATGAGACGATCCTGCTTGTTGCTGACAAGCTTGCGCAGGATCATAATCATCACTATCGACGTCGTCAGGTTGTCGAGGATGGCCGACAGAATGAACGTCATGAACGCTATGCGCCAGAGCAGGGCGCGCTTCGAACGCGTCTGCAGAGTGTCGCGTACGAAGTTGAAACCGCCGCTCTGGTCTACCAACTCGACTATCGTCATGGCACCCATGAGGAAGAACAGCGTCGTTGCCGTAGAGCCGAGGTGCCGCTCTATCTCGGTACTCACCACGGCGGCCTTCATCTGGCCGATGGCCTCCGGCAGGTAGAACTCCGGTGCAATCATGAACAGCGTCCATGTTGCGACAAACATCAGCAGCGCAACGGCTGCCTTGTTAACTTTCGTCAGACTCTCGATGGCTATGCACAGATAGCCGATACAGAAGACGATGACAATCATCATTGATAGTGTTGACATTGCTCTCTTATTTTAGTATTAGTTTGTTAGTAGTCTCAGATTTCGGCGGCAAAGGTACGAAAAAGTTGAGAGCAAAACAAAAAAATAAGTGAGAAAATCAAAATGCTATGTACCCTTTGACCTTTTAATAGTATCTTTGCCAACGGAAACCGATACTACTACTATCTTTTCCACGGAAAAACAATACTACTGAATAGATAAAACCTAAAAAACACCTTATGGAACAGAAAAGCTATTTCTTTGCCGTAGACCTCGGAGCTACCAGCGGACGAACCATCATCGGCACCATCGACGACGGACGGTTCGAGCTGGAGGAGGTGACACGGTTCCCCAACAACCTCATAGAACAGGGAGGACACTACTACTGGGACATCTACGCACTCTACTTCGAGATAATCAGGGGACTGCGCGAGGTGGCCAAGCGCCAGCTGCGCATAACATCCATAGGCATCGACACCTGGGGAGTGGACTTCGTACTCATAGGCGACGACGGAGCTATATTAAGGAATCCGCGCGCGTACCGCGACCCCATAACGTTCGACGCCATGGACGACTACCTCAAGCACGTCATCACACAGCGCGAGGTCTACGACATCACGGGCATACAGTTCCTGAACTTCAACAGCATATTCCAGCTCTACGCCATGAAGCGCGAGGGTAACAGCGCCCTGAAGAACGCACAGAAGATACTCTTCGTGCCCGATGCACTGTCGTGGATGCTCACCGGCAACGAGGTGTGCGAGTACACCATAGCATCGACATCGCAGCTCCTCGACCCGCGCACGAAGCAGCTCGACGAGCGTCTGCTCGCAAGCATCGGGCTGACACGCTCTAAGTTCGGACGCATAGTGAACCCCGGCACCGTCATCGGCATGCTCACCGACGAGGTGCAGCGGCTGACGGGATTGGGAGCAGTGCCCGTGGTGGCAGTGGCCGGCCACGACACCGGCTCGGCAGTGGCAGCAGTACCCGCCAAGGACGAGAAGTTCGCGTACCTCTCCAGCGGCACATGGAGCCTCATGGGCATAGAGACGCGCGACGCCGTCATCAGCGACCTCTCCTACGAGCGCAACTTCACCAACGAGGGAGGCATAGAGGGCACCACGCGGTTCCTGAAGAACATCTGCGGCATGTGGCTCTACGAACGCTGCCGGCAGGAGTGGCCCGAGGAGGTGAGGAAGCTGTCGCACCCCGAGCTGCAGGGACAGGCCATGCAGGTGGAGGCCTTCCGCTCGCTGATAAACCCCGACGACCAGGTGTTCGCCGCACCGGCATCGATGACAAAGGCCATACAGCAGTACTGCCGCGAAACCAACCAGTACGTGCCGCAGACACCGGCGGAGTTCTGCCGCACCATCTTCGACTCGCTGGCACTGCGCTACCGCCAGGTCTTCCAGTGGCTGCAGGAGTTCGCGCCCTTCCGTCTCGACGTGCTGCACATCATTGGCGGAGGCTCGCTGAACAAGTACCTCAACCAGTTCACCGCCAACTCCACCGGTGCAACGGTGCTGGCCGGTCCGCAGGAGGGTACCGCCATCGGTAACATCATGCTGCAGGCAAAGGCTGCAGGCATCGTCGGCGACATCTGGCAGATGCGACAGATCATTGCCAACTCGATAGAGCTGGTGAAGTACGAGCCGCAGGACAAAGCCCTCTGGGACCAGGCCTACGACAAGTATCTCTCTATTTTGGGGAGATAATTTGGGAGATAATAAGACATAATAACTACATAACAACTACATTAAAAAAAAACATGAAAGCAGAACTGATTGAGAAAGCATACGCTGTGGCAAAGGAGCGTTATGCAGCAGTAGGCGTCGACACCGACGCAGTACTTGACACCCTGCAGAAGCAGCAGATCTCGCTGCACTGCTGGCAGACAGACGACGTGGTAGGCTTCGAGCGCAACGAGGCACTCTCGGGAGGCATACAGACCACCGGTAACTACCCCGGACGCGCACGTAACATAGACGAGGTAAGACAGGACATCGAGTTCGTCAAGACACTCCTCGCCGGCAACCACCGCCTGAACCTGCACGAGATCTACGGAGACTTCGGAGGACAGTTCGTCGACCGCGACCAGGTGGAGGTGAAGCACTTCCAGAGCTGGATAGACTGGGCAAAGGAGAACAACATGAAGCTCGACTTCAACAGCACATCGTTCTCACACCCGAAGAGCGGCGACCTGTCGCTGTCGAACCCCGACAAGGGCATCCGCGACTTCTGGATCGAGCACACCAAGCGCTGCCGCCGCATCGCCGACGCCATGGGTAAGGCTCAGGGCGACCCCTGTATCATGAACATCTGGGTGCACGACGGTTCGAAGGACGTGCCCGTACAGCGTAAGAAGTACCGCGAGATACTGGCTGCCTCGCTCGACGAGATCATGGAGGAGAAGCTCGACGGCGTGAAGAACTGCTTCGAGGCCAAGCTCTTCGGCATCGGCTTGGAGAGCTACACCGTGGGCTCTCACGACTTCTATACCGCCTACTGCGCCACCCGCAAGCAGATGTACACCCTCGACACCGGCCACTACGAGCCGACGGAGAACGTCAGCGACTTCGTCAGCACACTGCTGATGTACGTCCCCGAGCTCATGCTCCACGTCTCGCGCCCCGTACGCTGGGACTCCGACCATGTGACCATTATGAACGACCAGACGCTCGACCTCTTCAAGGAACTCGTCCGCAGCGACGCCCTCGACCGCGCCCACGTCGGCCTCGACTACTTCGACGCCTCCATCAACCGCATCGGTGCATACATTGTCGGTACGCGCGCCACGCAGAAGTGCATACTGCAGGCCCTGCTCGAGCCGAAGGCCCTGCTGCGCCAGTACGAGGACAACGGCCAGTACTTCGAGCGCCTCGCACTGATGGAAGAGGCAAAGAGCCTGCCCTTCGGTGCCGTCTTCGACTACTTCAACCTGAAGAACAACGTTCCAGTCGGCGAGGAGTACATACAGTGCATCCAGCAGTACGAGAAGGATGTCACCTCGAAGCGATAACCCCGCTCTGAGGCAGTAACAGCTGCATCGGACTACACGGACTGGCAAGGACTAAGAAAAGTCCTGAACGTCCTGTAGTCCGATGCTTTTTTTCAGTCCGAGGCAGTCCGTAAGGTCCGATGCTTTTTTTCAGTCCGAGGCAGTCCGTAAGGTACGATGCTTTTTACTCGCAGACGCCCTCCCGCTGCCACTGTCCGACAAGCTCGGTGACATCAGTGATGGCGTCGTCAGGCTCGATGTCGTACTCCTGGCACAGAGCCTCGGCGAGCGACTCCAGCGTGAAGTCACCCTGGCGGCGCGCCTCCTCCCACAGCCATGCCGCCGACTCGTTAAGGTTCAGTACGCGGTCGAAGTCGATGTTTGCAAGGCCCTGGGCCAGCACGACCTTCGAGCCGCAGATGTCATAGACAACAAATCCGTCTTTCAGTCTCATATCTCTTTTCTTTTTATCCTTTTTCTTTCAATCCTCCATCTCCAGCAGCTCCTCCATGCGCTGCTGCAAACGCTGCTGGTACCAGTTGTCGTAGTGCCCCTCGAGGCGCAGGCTGCGGCGGCGTATGCGCTCGGGTATGGTGGCAACCAGCGACCAGAGCAGCTCGGCATCGAAGCGCAGGTAGGCAATGCCCTCCGAGGGACAGAACTTCATCAGCTCCCAGTGGTGGCGCCGCTGGCTGACGAACGTCTGCCAGAGCCCATGCGTCTGCCCGCCGTCACCATGCATGCCGAAGTTGCCTCCGCTGACGATGCGGTCGAGCATCCACCGTCCGCGGCGCCGCGACGGACGCGTGAGCATCATACTGCTGTCCAGATGCAGCACCTCGCCGAGCACCCACATCAGTGCCGCCGCCACGGGACGCAGTCCCAACATCTTCAGTCGGCTGCCGACCTCGCGCCGCTCATCGGCCGTCGAGGCGCGCAGCAGCATGTAGTAGTCGACGACCTGCCGCAGTCCCACGCCCTCCAACTGCAGGTGCTGGCTGATGTGCGACAGCTGCATCGACAGTGCGAACGCCACCGACGGCACACGGAAGCCCTCCGGCGTGAGCTCCGTGCCACGGTCGAGGAGCTCGCTGAGCCACTGCTGCAGGGCACGGTTCGTGCGGCGGTTGACATTGCCGTGCGACGGCAGGTTATGCACCTCGACGGGCACCGCCGCACCGCTGACGGGCAGTCCCACATGGTGCACCTGCTTGGTGTCGGCACCCTCGAGCAGCCCTAACTCGTCGAGCAGACGCTCCACGCTGCGCCGTCCGCCGTCGACCCAGATGTCGATGTCGCCCGGCTGACGGCTCAGCGGGTCGGGATAAAGACGGGCATTGGCCTGTCCCTTGAGTATCGCCGTGCGGTGGCCGTGGCTCTCGAAGAGCTGTGTCAGACGGGCCGCCTCGCTGTTGAACAGCTCGTTCAGACCGCGCAGCGTCTCACGTCGGCGCGCCCACTTCAGTGCCAAGGGCAGCGGCGGTGCCGTGGCGGCATCGAGTCGCTGCACGGCGGCATAGAGCACGCCGCGCAGCGACTGGCGCTCGGCCTCGGCATATAGCTGCTGCCACTCGTCGGCCGTGGGGTGACGGTCGAAGCGGCTGTCGATGTCTAAGGCATAGCGCAGCAGGGCGAAGAACGTGGGGTGAACCATTTTTTTTCGAGGTGCGATAAACGAAAGGCGAGGTGCGGCATTTTGTTCCGCACCTCGCTGTCTGTCTCTTTCTGTCTGCGCCAAAGCGCAGGTGGTAGCGGGGTTAGGCCAGCTTGTTCATGCCGGCGCTCAGGTCGCGCATGTAGCCCATCTCTCCATCCCACTCCTCAGGAGTACTGCTGGCAAGCAGGTGCTGCTCAGTCTCCATGGCGACAACACTCATCATTGCCTTTACATAGTTTCTTTTCATAGCTATAGTCTCCTATCTTTTTTTCGATTTTACTTCACTAACTTCTTACTGCCGTTCTTGACGTAGATACCGGCCTTGGCGGGCTCACCTACGATGCGACGGCCCTGCAGGTCGTACCAGCTGTCGTCGCTGACGACGCTCTCCAGACTGCTGACACCCGTTGTGGTGGCATCCTTCTTCACCAGGCGTACCTTAACGCTTGTGGTGCGCGGAGCCTCACGACGTGCCGACGGACCTGTCTGAGCAGACACATATTGGGGAACGTTCTGGTCGTCGAGGTATGCGCGGAAGGCAGGCCAGTAGGCATTGCCCGATGCGAGTACGAACTCACCGGCATCGACAATCTCGTCGGTGAAGTCTACCTCCTCCGTGCCGTTATATGCCGAGACGAAGCCGTAGATGTTGTAGTCGTAATTCATATCGGCAAAGGAAATGTTGCTATACGTTCCACGCATGTTCCAACCTTTGGCCTGTGTCTCGTTGGGAGTAGGAGTTACTCCCTGCTCAACAGTCATCTTACCGACGAATGTCACCTCAGCAGTCTCTGTGGGCAGGAACAGGTAGGGCTTTCCTTCCTTGGTAAGATTATTATGATAGTAGTCGGGATTGTCCTCATAGAACAGCGAAACCCACTCATCGGTCTCCTCGTTGTGCTCTATTCCAAACATAGAGTAGATGGAACCGCTGGTGAAGGCCTCGATCTTGAAGGGCAGGCAGATGGTTGCCAGCACGTTCTGCTTGAACTGACGGGTGTGGTAGACGTTCACGTCGCCACTGTGGTTGGTGACGATCTCCTCGAGGTCTTCCTCGGTGTTCAGCGGCAGGTAGTAGTTCATCTGGAACTCATCGAAGTGAGGATGGGTACTTTCTTTGTGAGTGAATGTCAGTGTGTTGGCGTTGATACCTGTCACCACGATATAGGTTGCACCGTCAGCACGCTTCACGGCAACGTCACCGGAAGACACCTCAATCAGGTTATCTTCTACATAGCCAGCCTCGTAGTGAGCAATAATGACAATGTTGTCAAGGTTCGTATTGTCCTTGGAAGAAATCGTGATACCTCCAATGGCAATGATACCGTCACCATTGATATCACTACCATTATCATAGTCAGGCGTCACATCGAAATACGTTCCCTCGAAAACTCCAGTATTTTCATTAAAAATCGGACTGGTGACATAAGTCTGATTCCAGCTTGATCCATGCCTACACAACAGTGTCTCCTGGTTGAGCTGGTTGACTGCCCATGTGCTCGTCACTGCCACAAAGCACAGTGAAAGCATTAAAAGTAGTTTTTGTTTCATACTCTTTCTGTTTTATTGTTTTTGTCTGTTTTTGTTCAAAAAAGATTAATTCACGTTGCAAAATTACAAAAAAATCTCGGACCGCCACGCGATTTAACGTTTTTTTTGTCTTATTAACCCTGACATCCCACCCCCGAGGTCCGTCGTTCAGGTTTTTAGCGGAGGCAAAGGTACGAAGAAAGGTGCGGAAAACCCAAAAAAGTAACTGAAATTATTTGGCTGCAAGCATTTTTCTTCGTATTTTTGCAACGTCGTTCGCAAAAGAGCGTACGGCAGCGTAGAATAAAAACATACAATAACCCCTAAAACATCTACTTAAGACATGGAAATCGTTATCGGACTTCTAATCATTGCCATCGGCGCGTTCTGCCAGTCGTCGTGCTACGTACCTATTAATAAAATAAAGGACTGGTCGTGGGAGTCGTACTGGATAGTGCAGGGCGTCTTCGCATGGCTCGTGCTGCCGTTCCTCGGAGCACTGCTGGCAGTACCCGAGGGACAGTCGCTCTTCGGACTGTTCGCCCAGGCCCCGTCGTTCAACGTCTGGATGACAATACTCTTCGGAGTGCTCTGGGGCGTGGGAGGCCTTACCTTCGGCCTCTCCATGCGGTACCTCGGCGTGGCCCTCGGACAGTCGATAGCCCTGGGTACCTGCGCCGGCCTGGGAACCGTCATGGGACCTGTGCTGCTGAACATCTTCTTCCCCGAGCTCAACGCCCTCGACTCGCTGACCTTCGCCGTCATCCTCGGCGTGGTGGTGACGCTCATCGGCATAGCCATCATCGGCGTGGCAGGCGGCATGAAGTCGGCAGCGCTGTCGGAGGAGGAGAAGCGCGAGGCCGTCAAGGACTTCAACTTCCCCAAGGGCCTGGCCATCGCGCTGCTGGCCGGCTTCATGAGCGGCTGCTTCAACGTCGGACTGGAGTTCGGCAAGGACATCAACTTCGGCGACCTCACCGACCCGATGTTCCGCACGCTGCCCGCCACGCTGCTGGTGACCTTCGGCGGTTTCATCACCAATGCCGTCTACTGCTTCTACCAGAACCAGGTCAACAAGACGTGGGGCGACTACCTGAAGGGCAGCGTATGGTGCAACAACCTCGTGTTCTGCCTGTTAGCCGGTGCACTGTGGTACTCGCAGTTCTTCGGGCTGTCGCTCGGCAAGGGTTTCCTCACCTCCTCGCCCACCCTCACGACGCTGGCCTTCTGCATACTGATGGCACTGAACGTGGTGTTCTCGAACGTCTGGGGCATCATCCTCAAGGAGTGGAAGGGCTGCTCGCCGAAGACCATCGGCGTGCTCGTCTGCGGCATCGTAGTGCTGGTCATCAGCTGCTTCCTGCCGCAGCTCATAGGCTGAGCTCAGAACGTGTAATAGCGCGTGGCCGTCCAGTCGGTGTCGACGACGAACGTCGGTGACGGACTGTCAGGCGTCGAAGGGGTGTCAGGTGTCCCGGGGGTATCCGGGGTGTCTGGCACCTCTGGCGTATCCGGGGTCTCCGGGTCGTCGGGCGTGCCCGGCGTCTCGGGGTCGTCGGGAGTGCCTGGGACCGTGGGATCTTCGGGAGCGTCGGCAATGAAGAACGTGCCGGCGAGCTGCGAGATAACGTTACGCTCGACGGGTATGCCCTTGAAGGCACGCTCGTAGACGATGTTCTCGTTGGCGTCGAGGGCGCGCACCTGCATCTCCAGCAGTCCCGTCGTCTCGCGCGGGAAGGTGAAGAGGTCGAGCTGCAGCGGACGGCCGTCGTCTTCGGCCGACAGGTCGAAGACCATCACCTGTGTGGAGTTCACGCATCCTAAGCCGGTGTACGCATCGAATGCTCCGCTGCCTCCCTTGATCTGGAACCACAGGCGCCGCACCTTGTCGGGCTTGGCGTCGGTGGTCACAAACCGCACCATGGCCGTGGCACGGCGCAATGTGTAAGAGCGGCTCTCGGTCCGGTCGCCCACCGTCAGGTTGTCGAAATAGTAAAAGGTATCGGAGTAGCCCGTGCCGCCTCCCGACATGGTGATGTTCGAAAACTGCACCTTCTCGGGGTGCGTCATGGTTGGGTTGGCGGTGCCCGTGCCGCTGTGTCCGACGATGAGCACCTCGTAGTCGCCGGCCTCGAGCGAGAGCTCCACGGTGCCGAAGACGGCGTCGCCCTTCTTCTGGTGGACGGACTTCAGGCGGTCGCCGTTGCTGTAGACGACGAAGTGCAGGCGCGAGCACACCTCCGTCAGACTCACGCTGCTGCGCATGCCGCCCTTCATAGGCTCGAAGTCGGCCACCGTCAGCACCACGTTGCCACGGCCTGTCGACGCCGGCTGCTGCCCGTCGTCGTCGAACACCACTTTCTCGCATGCCGCCGTCAGCAGGCATGCCACTGTCATGCCGCACAGCGGCAGCACGTTCATGGTAAGGCGTCTGATAATGTTTGTCATAGGCTTGTAAAAAAAGGGATTGTTAAACATTCTTGGCGCAAAAATAGTAAAAAATTCGCAATATTGTTCCGCAAACGGCAACTTTTTGCCGTTTTCTGCCGCCTTTTAACATAAAAACGATAGTTTCATAGACATTTGGAAAAAAGCGTCTCGACTTTTTGTGCTATTTTTGCAGCTGTAAACAACTTAACCATAGAGAAAAGGAAAATGAAAAAAACATTCATCGCCGCAACCATTGCGGCACTACTGCTGACAACCGACAACGCCGCTGCCGCCAACCACTGGGTGGGGACATGGGGCACGGCACCACAACTCGTAGAGCAGAACAACAACCCGCCGGCACCGGGACTGGGCGGCAACTCGCTGCGCCAGATCGTGCAGGTGTCGATAGGCGGCGAGACGGTACGCCTGAAGCTCACCAACGAGTTCAGCTCCGGCTCGACGGAAATAAAGGCCGTGGAGCTGGCCTACGCCACCACGGCGGGCAGCAGCAGCGACGTCGAGGAGTCGTCGTCCGTCAGCCTCACCTTCGGCGGCAAGGCCTCGCTGACGATGGCTGCAGGAGCGACGGCCGTCTCCGACCCCGTACGCTTCGCCATCGGCCCGCGGCAGAACGTCGCCATCACCATACACTACGGCCAGGCATCGTCGACGAGCGTCAGCGGGCATCCCGGCTCGCGCACCACGTCGTACATAGCGGCGGGCAACACCAGCGACTTCTCCAACGCCACACGCACCGACCACTGGTACAACATCCTCACCCTCGAGGTCGAAGCCCCCGAGACGGCGGGTGCCGTGGCCATACTGGGCAACAGCATCACCGACGGCCGCGGCTCCACCACCAACCAGCAGAACCGCTGGGCCGACGTGCTGTCGCGACGCCTGCTCGCCAACGAGGCCACACGCCAGGTGGCAGTGCTCAACATGGGCATCGGCGGCAACTGCGTGCTGGGCGGAGGACTCGGCCCGGCAGCCGTCAACCGCTACAAGCGTGACCTCCTGGGACAGGAGGGCGTCCGATGGATTATACTCTTCGAGGCCGTCAACGATCTGGGCTACACCGGCAACGGCGTGCAGACGGCGAAGCGCATCATCGACGTCTATAAGCAGATAATACGCGAGGCACACCAGAAGGGCATCTACGTCTTCGGCGGCACCATCACGCCGTTCAAAGGCAACAACTACTACAGTGCCGACCACGAGAAGGGACGGTCGACCATCAACCAGTGGATACGCACGACGAAGATGCTCGACGGCGTGATAGACTTCGACCAGGCCGTGCGCAACCCCGACGACCCCGAGGCCATGCAGCGCGACTTCCTCTTCGAGAACGACTGGCTGCACCTCAACGCCAAGGGCTACGAGACCATGGGCGGCTGCATCGACCTCAGCCTGTTCACCAAGAACGGCCCGCTGGCAGCCGACGACGAGGAGGACGACTACGGTGCTGCCGTATGGATAGAGGCCGAGAGCCTGCGCAACGCCACCGCCGGCAGCGGCTTCCGGCTCGTCGACGACGACACGGCCTCCGGCGGACAGTACCTGCTGACGGCACACAACGTCACCCAGGCCGCCCCCACCGGCGATGCCGACCGTCTCGTGGCGCCGTTCAACGCCGATGCTGCCGGATACTACTATGTCTACGGACGCGTCAACTGTCCCACATGGGACGACGACAGCTACTGGATAGCCGTCGACAGCCCCCTCGGCAGCAACTTCGCCAACGGGCTGCAGTGCAACGGATGGGACTGGAAGGAGCTGTACAAAGGTCAGCTGGCGGCGGGAGGCCACCAGCTGACGATAGGAGCACGCGAGGACGGGGCCTGTCTCGACAAGCTCTGTATAACCACCAACCCCGAGCCGCCCACAGGAATGGGCGGCTCGACCGTTGTCACGGACATCGCCGCCCCCGCCGCACAGGCTCCCCAGGCTCTCGCACCGGCAGCCACCGTCGAGTCGTACTCGCTCAGCGGCACGCCGCTGACGGCACGGCAGTCCGGCCCGCGCATCGAGGTACGCCGCACCGGTGGCGGTGCCCTCGTCTCGAGCCGCATCGTCATGCAATGATTAACAATATAAAAAAAACTATGAGAAAATCCATTACACTAACCTGCTCCCTGCTGCTTGCCGCACTGACGCTCACAGCACAGAAGAGCCCACTGAAGTTCGACACCTACGAGTGGGACTTCGGCAACGTCGATGCCACGGAAGGTGCCGTCTGCCACACCTTCACGTTCCGTAACCAGTCGAAGAGCGACGTCACCATCGCCAAGACACAGCCCAGCTGCGAGTGCATCAGGGCCATAGTCCCCGCGACGGCCGTCAAGGCCGGTGCCGAGGCCCGTGTGCTGGTGGTCTTCACACCTGCCGCCTCCATAGGCAAGTCGCTGCGCAGCGTCGAGCTGATAGGCAGCGACGGCAAGACCCTCGGCGCCCTCTCCGTCAAGGCCATGGTGAGTGCCGGCGACCCCGCGGCCGCCCACCGCTATCCGTTCCAGAACCCCGCCCTCGCGCGCGAGGAGCGTGTCGAGAACCTCATCTCGCTGCTCAAACCCGAGGAGAAGGTGGGACTGATGATGAACAAGTCAGTGTCCGTCGACCGTCTCGGCATACCGTCCTACAACTGGTGGAGCGAGGCGTGCCACGGCGTGCGACAGGGCGGCTACACCGTCTACCCGCAGCCCATAGGCATGGCCGCCGCCTTCAGCGAGAAGCTCGTCTACGACGTCTTCTCCACCGTCTCCGACGAGGCGCGTGCCAACTGGAACCGCAGCGACCACAACATCTTCAACGTCCCCATGGGCGTCACCTACTACCCCGGCAACCCTGAGCTGACGTTCTGGTGCCCCAACGTCAACATCTTCCGCGACCCGCGCTGGGGACGCGGACAGGAGACCTGCGGCGAGGACCCCTACCTGAACGCCGCACTCGGCGTGCAGACGGTGCTCGGCATGCAGGGCAACGACGACCGCTACTACAAGACACACGCCTGCGCCAAGCACTACGCCGTACACAGCGGACCGGAGCCGCTGCGACACTCCTACAACGCCTCGGTGTCGATGCGCGACCTCTGGGAGACCTATCTGCCCGCCTTCAAGGCACTGGTGAAGAAAGGTAACGTGCGCGAGGTGATGTGCGCCTACAACCGCTACGAGGGCGTGCCCTGCTGCACCAGCGACCGTCTGCTCGTCGACATCCTGCGCCGCAAGTGGGGCTACGAAGCCATAGTACTCACCGACTGCGACGCCATCAACAACTTCTACAACCGCGGACAGCACGAGACACACAAGGACCCGCTGTCGGCATCGGTCGACGCCGTGCTCAACGGCACCGACCTGGAGTGCGGCAAGGTGTTCATGGTACTCACCGAAGCCCTGGAGAAGGGGCTCATCACCGAGCAGACACTCGACGACCACCTGCGTAAGACGCTCCTCGGACGCTTCGAGCTGGGAATGTTCGACCCCGCCGACATGCTGCCGTGGGCAGGACTAAAACCCGAGGTCATCAGCAGCGAGTCCAACGACCAGCTCGCCACACAGGCAGCACGCGAGTCGATGGTGCTGCTCGAGAACAACAACGTGCTGCCGCTGCCGAAGACCGTCAAGACACTGGCCGTCGTCGGGCCTAACGCCGACGACATCGAGCTGCTCAACGGCAACTACGGCGGCACGCCGACCAAGGAGCACCAGCACTCGCTGCTCGACGGCATACGCAAGGCACTGCCCGGCGTGGAGATCATCTACGACAAGGCCTGCGCACTGAACGACGAGTACCAGACCATACCCCACCTGCCCGACTTCAACGGCGGACAGGGCGTGAAGGTGGAGTTCTGGAACAACCGCGAGCTCAGCGGCACCCCCGACAAGACCGACTACTACAAGGAGCTGAACTTCTCGACGTTCGGCGCTTGGGGCTTCGCCGAGGGCATCAACAACGACAACCTCTCGGTGCGCATCAGCGGGAAGTACACCGCCACGTTCACCGGCGAGATGAAGTACACCCTGTCCACCGACAACGGCTACGTCCTTAAGGTCAACGGCGACACCATCGAGACGGCACAGGGCGGCGGCGGCCGTCGCGGAGGCTTCGGCTTCGGACGACGCGGCCCCGACTACAAGTCGTTCGCCGTGGAGAAAGGCAAGGACTACGACGTGGTGATAGAGTACCGCCGCGGCAACGGCAACTTCGCCATGCTGCGCGGCGACATCTGCGAGCGCCGCCTGGCAGACTTCACCGACCTGGCAGCGAAGGTGAAGCGTGCCGACGCCATCATCGTCATCGGCGGCATCAGCGCACGCATGGAGGGCGAGGGCGGCGACAAGCAGGACATCGAGCTGCCCAAGGTGCAGCAGATGCTCGTCCGCGCCATGCACCAGACGGGCCGTCCCGTGGTCTTCGTCAACTGCTCGGGCTCGGCCATCGCCTTCGGCAGCGTCGAGGGACAGTACGACGCCCTGCTGCAGGCCTGGTATCCCGGCCAGGGCGGTGCCAAGGCCCTTGCCGACGTGCTCTTCGGCGACTTCAACCCCAGCGGCAAGCTGCCCGTGACGTTCTACCGCTCGAACGACGACCTGCCCGACTTCCTCGACTACAGCATGGAGAACCGCACCTACCGCTACTTCCGCGGCGTGCCACAATATGCCTTCGGCTACGGCCTGAGCTACACCACCTTCGACATCGGCCGCGGCACCCTCTCGCGCAAGTCCATGAAGAGCGACGGCAGCGTCACCATCACCGTCCCCGTCACCAATACCGGCAAGCGCGAAGGACAGCAGACGGTACAAGTCTACGTCAAGGCCCTCGACTATCCTGAGGCTCCCATCAAGTCGCTGCGCGGATTCCAGAAGCTGACGCTCGCCGCCGGCGAGACCGCCAAGGCCGTCATCACCCTCGACGGCGAGGCCTTCGAGTACTACGACCCGTCCATCGACGAGCTCTCGACACGTCCCGGACGCTACCAGATCCTCTATGGCAGCTCCTCGCGCGACGAAGACCTGCAGACGCTGGACTTCGAGGTGAAGTGATTATTTTCGAGGAACGCTCCTCGTACCTCGAAAAAAAAGAAGAGAGAGAGAAGGAAATGCCTTCTCTCTCTTCCTTTTTTGTTATCCTGTATACGGCTATCTCCGCGATCCGCCGAAGTGTCCGTGGCTGCCGCCGCCCGAACGGCCGCCGCTGCTGCTGGTACGGCTGCCGCCCATGCTCGAGGAACGGCTGCTGCCGACGCTGCTGCTGGGACGGCTGACACTGGGCCGAGAAGTCGTCGAGCTGCTTCGCGTGGTGGTCGTAGTGCTGCTCGTGCGCGAACCGCCGAAGGAGCGTGTGGGAGCCGTTGTGGTGCTGCGCTGCGTCGTCGTGGTCGTGGTGCTACGCTGGGTGGTAGTGGCACTGCCACCTTCGGAGCGACCGAAGGAGCTGCGCATGCTGCCGCCAGAGGCACTCGGTGCCCCGCCGCCGATATTGCTGCGGCTGCCGCCGATGGTCGAGCGGTTGCCCTCAACGCTGCGATTGCCCTCACGGCTGCCGCCCATGGCAGAGCGGCTGCCACCGAACTGACGGTTGCCGCCCATGGTGCCGCGGCCGTCGTTACGTCCTGCCGTCACACGTGTCGAGCTGTTGCTGCCGAGCGAGCGTCCCGAACGGCTGTTATGTCCGTTGCGGTAGTCGCCGCGGTCGAAGCTGTTACGCATGCCGAAGTGCTGACGGTTGTTGGCCAGCGCCGGACGGAAGTGGTCGGCGCGCCCGTGGTACCAGCTGCGGCCCCCGTTGATGTGCCAGGCATGTCCGCCGCGGTATGTGGCGTAGAAGTGCGGACGGCCGAAGTAGAAGTAGTCGCGGTGCGGGTAGCGGGCGTAGATGCCGAAGTGCCAGTATCCGCCGTGCCAGTAGAGAGGACGGTAGAAGTAGCTCGCGGCACAGAAGGCGTCCCACTGCCACTGGTAGAGGATGTAGCTCATGTCCAGGTTACGGCGCTCCCAGTACGTGCCGTAGACATCGTCGTAGCTGGTGACACCCATGAGGTAGTCGAGGTTTATCTCGTAGGCAGCCTCATACTGTGCGTCGGTCAGGTTCAGCTCGTAAGCCATCTTGTCGGTCAGGAACAGCGCCTCGTTGCGGGCCTGCTCGTAGCTCATGGCGTTAGCCGACAGCGTGGTGGCCAGCACGGCCAGCAGGGCAAATATCATGCGCTTTGCGGAAAAAACGGTTCTCTTCATAGTTGTAATGTTTTTATCGGTTCTACATGTTTGTTTCTCTTTTCTGCTGCAAAGTAACAACAAAATGCCGAGCCGCGCAAAGGATTTTCCCTAAACACGCAGGGGAAAATCCCTATAGATGCTTTTTCCCGCATTATCCTCTCTCTATCGCCTTTTCATCGCTCGACACCTTGCGCGCACACGCGCATACACAGGAGAAAAACAGTCACCTCCGCACCCGCCGCACCTGATTCCCGCACCAGCCGCACCCAGATACTCCACGACTTGACGTGTACTGAATAAGTTGACACTTTTACAATAAAAAAGTGTATCAGTATGCGACAAAATGGCGAGAAGACAGATGAGAAGAGAATGGCATTATTACAGGAGTATCTGTCCTCCGGAATGTCAAG
>Ga0310697_10000322_pt1 | contig 68003 bp, 56 predicted proteins | sample 172DNAGHGlowgp2_FD_203883 | JGI IMG/M metagenome (GOLD analysis project Ga0310697, IMG submission 203883) | Sheep rumen microbial communities from Palmerston North, Manawatu-Wanganui, New Zealand - 1728 DNA GHGlow gp2 (v2) (version 2) | ecosystem: Host-associated > Mammals > Digestive system >...
GGTAGGCTTGGGCACGACGACCGTGAGGAAAGCGGTTGCGCTCGAAGCCGAGAGGTTTGGTGGCCCGAAAGGAAAAAATGAGTCAAAGAATCGTATGCAAGTTCGGCGGCAGCTCTGTCGCCGATGCCGGCCAGTTCAAGAAGATCAAGGCCATCGTTGAATCCGACAAGAACCGCAAGGTCATCGTCGTTTCCGCCCCCGGCAAGCGCAATCCCAAAGAGACGAAGCTTACCGACCTCCTCTACAGCACCTACGACCTCGCCTCCAAGGGCCTCGACTTTTCGACCCCGTGGAACCTGATCCGTCAGCGCTATGACGAAATCTGCAAGGACCTGGGTCTCGAAGACAAGCTGACCGAAGACCTCGACAGCCTCGAAGACAAGCTGAAGAACCACCCCGAATCCGTGAGCACGGACTTCCTCGTGAGCCGTGGCGAATTCCTCTGCGCACGCCTCATGGCCAAGTACCTGGGCGCAAACTTCGTCGACACCTTCCCGCTGATCACCTTCGACGACAAGTACCGCATTGTCCCGAAGACCTACGAAGACATCGCGAAGACGCTCTCCGACGAGAACCAGCTTTACGTGCTGCCGGGCTTCTATGGTGCAAACCTCCGTGGCGAAGTCAAGACCTTCAGCCGTGGCGGCTCCGACATCACGGGCGCCATCCTCGCTAACGGCATCGATGCCGCCAAGTACGAAAACTGGACCGACGTCTCGGGCATGCTCATGGCTGACCCGCGCATTGTAGAAAATCCGCTGCCCATCGAATACGTGAGCTACCGCGAAATCCGCGAACTCGCCTACTCCGGCGCTTCTGTGCTCCACGACGAATCCATCGCTCCGTGCCGCGCGAAGAAGATTCCTATCAACATCCGCAACACGAACCGCCCCGAAGATGCGGGCACCATCATCGGCCCCACTCCGGAAGAAGCAAAGCTCCCGATTACGGGCGTTGCCGGCCGCAAGGGCTTCTCGATGATCTACATCGAAAAGTCAATGATGAACAAGGAAGTCGGTTTCGGCCGCCGCGTGCTCGCCGTGCTCGAAAGCGAAGGCCTCTCCTACGAACTCTGCCCGAGCGCCATCGACTCCATGAGCATCGTGGTAGATAGCAAGGCCCTCGACGCCGTGCAGGACGTGGTTCTCGAAGATATCACGCAGCAGATGCGCCCCGACCGTATCAAGGTGTTCCCGGGTATCGCGCTCATCGCTACCGTGGGTCACGGCATGACGAACAAGATCGGTGTTGCCGCGAAGCTGTTTACCGCTCTCGCCGAGAACAAGGTGAACGTCCGCATCATTGACCAGGGTTCTTCGCAGATCAACATCATCACCGGTGTTGACGAAGCCGATACCGAGAAGGCCATCAAGGCCATCTACGGCGCATTCGTTAAATAACCCGCAATTGTCATCCCCGCGCAGGCGGGGATCTTAATCAATATAAAAGACGACCCGGAATAAAATCCGGGCCGTTTTTGTTACTCATCTCGATTGGTACCGATGGCTATAAACTCAATGGCTTCATACCCGTCGAGTTCTGTGTTCGGCTGTTCCTGAAAGTGGAAAACGATTCTAACTACTTTTTTTGCCGCCTCTTCGCCCGAAATGGTTTCTGCATCTTCATTAAGATTGGTTTGTTTGAATTGATTCCACTCGAAACATTGAGGTTCCTCTTGTGAAGACATTTTCACGGACGGCAATGCATATCCAATCTTCTGGTTGATGGAATCACCTAGATCCAGTTGTATAGTTGGACTGATTGTTCCTTGATAAAGAACGCATATTCCATTCCAAGCGGAAATATCCGCAGATATCGCATGGCTGCTAGAATCAAAACCAGCTATATTGAAACCGATATTACAAAAGGGATCATATGGAAGATTTCCTCTTACCAATTGGACCATGGCATAGAGAAGGCCCTTAAATTCAGACAAAACGTATTTCCCCTCACTCCAAATGATTTGTGATTCGCCACCTTCGGCGGAATCTGTTTCGAAAAAGAACTCACCCGCCCTTTCGCCAAATGAGGTGGAGTCATCTATATATATACTCGTATTTACTTTGAGGTCGCCGTTAGACCATAAGTCACCATCGCCATGAGGCCATATTTCAGAACATCCTCCACGAGAACCCCAATTTCCGCTTGCTTTGCAGAGTGGATGAAAATTAGACGAAGACGATACCTCTTCAGATGAGGAACTTGAATGTTCTAAGCCCGAGGGGTTGGAGGAGGATTCGATTTTTGTAGTTGAGGTCTCAGAGCTGTCGGGTGTTCCTGAAACTCCATCATTTGAGCAGGCAAGCAGTGTAATCGTAAGTGCTCCTGCTAATACATATGATTTCATTTCGAGCCTCCTTTTTTATTTTTGTAAAAATGAGCATATGCAACTTGCATTGCGTCGGTTGGGTTGAAGTCAACACGATATACCTTTGCATATTGGTGTACGACGACATCTCGTGCGAGAATACGACCGTAGATTGTCTTGTTCACTTATAATATAATGAATATGAAAAGGGAAAATTTTTTTGTAAAAACCTAAAATAAGATTGTATGCTATATTTCAGGAGAAATTAAGTGCTCAATAGTGGGTGCCGCCCCCGACCTAACGGCCGGGGGTCTTTTTTTGAAGGTTAGAAATCGCCGCCGCCTATGCAGAAATTGATGCGGTAGTAAAATCCCTGGGCAAAAGCGGTATTTGGGGTAAAGGTATCCCAGGGGTGCGATCCGCTGTAATCGGTGAAGTTGTACCCGATTCCGAGAGACACCTGGAACATCATAGTGTTTGAGAACCATCAATGTGCCGGTCCTGAGTTCAGGCGCAATTGAGGAATAGTCCTTGTGGCTTCTGCTAACGTAAAGGTGGGAGGGGTAAACATGAATTCCGCTGAACATTGAAAAGGAATTTTCGGTGAGGTGGTCCGAAATCATTTGACCATCTTTGAAGGTAAAGTATTGGCGGTAGCCGATTCCTAAAGAGGCTGCAGTCCAGGACCCGTCTTCCGTAAGGTAATGAGCCCATGTTATACCCACAACGTCATCCTGAGCGGCGAAGCCGCGAAGGACCCAGACCGGAATATAAAAGACGACCCGGAATAAAATCCGGGCCGTTTTTGTTACTCATCTCGATTGGTACCGATGGCTAGGAACTCAAAAGCAAGTGTGTTTTTTTCTGTTGTGGATTGGAAGTGAAAAATAATTCTCTCCACATGTTTTGCCGCATCCTCCCCCGAGATTAAATCACAATCTGTTTCTGAATCAGCGACTTTAAAATCCTTCCATTCGAAACATTGAGCTGATTCAGTTGCTTTTAAGGCAACTGAAGGTAATACATGGCAGGCCTTCTCATTGATTTTGTTGTCAATATCAAGTTGTAAAGACAACTCTCCATGTTTGTCGAAACCATAATTGATGACGACACAAATTCCATTCCATTTGCTGACATCGGCAGAAAGCGCAATGCCATTTGAATCATAGCCAGCAACATTGAAACCTATATTGAAGAAGGGGTTCTCGCTCATGTTGCCTTTGTCTAACCATACATTGGCAGACAATGCCCCTTCTCCAAATTCTGATATGAAACGTCCATCATTCCATTCAACTGTTGTATTTGCTCCATCTTCAGAACCTGTCTCAAAAAATAACTCTCCAGCACGATTGCCAAATTTGGAGGAATCATCTGCATATGTGTTTGTCAATACATAACGAAAACCCAAACCCCACAAGTCACCAAAACCTGTAACGCTACATCCTCGACCACCGCTGGCTTTGCATAGAGTCTGATAGGTGCTTGAGGAGGACTCAAGTTTAGATGAAGATGAACTTGTATGTTCTAAGTCTGAGAGGTCAGATGAAGATTCAATATCTGTAGTTGAGGTCTCTGAACTGTCGGTTGTTCCGGAAACTTCATCATTTGAGCAGGCAAGCAGTGTAATCGTAAGTGCTCCTGCTAATACATATGATTTCATTTCGAGCCTCCTTTTTTATTTTTGTAAAAATGAGCATATGCAACTTGCATTGCGTCGGTTGGGTTGAAGTCAACACGATATACCTTTGCATATTGGTGTACGACGACATCTCGTGCGAGAATACGACCGTAGATTGTCTTGTTCACTTATAATATAATGAATATGAAAAGGGAAAATTTTTTTGTAAAAACCTAAAATAAGATTGTATGCTATATTTCAGGAGAAATTAAGTGCTCAATAGTGGGTGCCGCCCCCGACCTAACGGCCGGGGGTCTTTTTTTGAAGGTTAGAAATCGCCGCCGCCTATGCAGAAATTGATGCGGTAGTAAAATCCCTGGGCAAAAGCGGTATTTGGGGTAAAGGTATCCCAGGGGTGCGATCCGCTGTAATCGGTGAAGTTGTACCCGATTCCGAGAGACACCTGGAACATCATAGTGTTTGAGAACCATCAATGTGCCGGTCCTGAGTTCAGGCGCAATTGAGGAATAGTCCTTGTGGCTTCTGCTAACGTAAAGGTGGGAGGGGTAAACATGAATTCCGCTGAACATTGAAAAGGAATTTTCGGTGAGGTGGTCCGAAATCATTTGACCATCTTTGAAGGTAAAGTATTGGCGGTAGCCGATTCCTAAAGAGGCTGCAGTCCAGGACCCATCTTCCGTAAGGTAATGAGCCCATGTTATTTCCGGAGAAACGACCAAGGCACCGTTATGTACAATAGTTTTATCAATGTCGAGATTCAGTATGGGTTCTGTCAAAAGCATAAACAACACCCGTGAATCAAGATAGACGGAGGCGTGCAGGAATCCCGCAAAAGCGATGATGAGAAGGAATATCTTTTTCATATAAGTGCAAGGCCAAATATATAATTTCTGGCCTCAAAGCAACTTAAAATGACGAGTTGCGCTTCTTCACGGGCCATGCGTTAGGGCACCTTTCCGCATAGATAGTCGTAGCCAAGTCCATGATGAGGGCGATTCCTAAACACACAAGATTCTTCTTCATGTTGTCAATATAAGTTATTTTGCGGCCCGGCGAGCGTTAATTCTGCTTGACCTTCACGCCGTTCGCCTTGAAATACTGCGAATTTTCGTTTAGGGAACGGCTGTTCTGTAAACGCCCGTTCAGGAAGAGTTCGCGTTTCTGCGATTTTTCGTCGCGGGCATGGAATGCGCGGCGGACCTCATAGATGCGGGTTGTCGGCTCCACGCTCGATTCCAGCTTCCACTTTTCGAGAGAATCGAGACCCGCGTTTCCGAGGACGGCCAAATCGTAGCCAATGACCTTAACGGCGCCCGCGGCGTATGCGGAATCGAGCTGTGCCGAAATCCTTGCGCTGTCGGCAAGCGCGTGTGAATCGTCGGTGCGGAAGAGCTCCAGGTCGACCCAGAATTCAATCCCGTATTGCTTGCAGGCGTTTGCAACCGCCCGCTCGTAGTTGCCTACGGTCGCGGTTTCAGCATGGTGCTTGCCCGCGTCGCTCGCGCCTACGCCATCCTGCACGGCGATTACGTCGGGCTTGAATCCTGCGGCAAAGAGCTTTTCGAAAAACGATTGCAACTTTTCGGGCGTTTCCAGATTCTGGTTGTAGAACGGGGCCGCCATCACCTTCCAGCCCTTTGCCTGCGCGGCCTCGGAAACGGGCTTCAAGAAGTGCTCGGTGAGCATTTCCGGAGTCGCGTCATCGCGCAAGCCGTCCCAGTAGTAGCGCGCAATCTCTTGCGGAATGTACACGCCTTCGACAACGCTTTCGTTGCCATAAAGCGCGTAGATTTCTTCAAGCACTTTCAGGTTGCGTGCAGACAAAGTATCAAGCTGCTCGGCGGTCGGCGGCGTATACCAGTTGTCGCCATTGTAGTATAGCCCGAGCCAGATTTTGGTGCCTACAGTTTTTGCCGCCTCGATGCTCTTGGGGAAAAGTTCGTTGTTCTTGTATTGCGTGTTCTGCAGAAAGTCCAGTTGCGAGGGGTAGTACAAGTGCGTCGCCTCGACCGCGGCGTACTGCAACACGACCTCGTCCATCCCGAGCGCGTGCAGCCTCTGGTGCATGTGCGTGATGGAATCCTGCGGGTAGTAGGCGGTAGACCAGCCCGCATCGAATACGCCCGCGATTCCCGCGGCGTTCGCTTCCGCGGCATGAACTGCGACGGCAAACGGCCCCGCTACAAGCGAAAACGCTCCGCACAAAAGCACGGGGAGTGCATGCCGGAATGTGTGACGCGAGATGGCCATACTTGAAATATAATCTCAATCTTTGAGATTATGTCAATCGGCGGGGAAATTAAATTTCGATTGTCAAGCCCGTAAACATCTGTTGGGCGCGATTTCCGAGGACTTCGCGGAGGATTTCGTAGGCGCGGTTCCCGGTGCAGTGCCCGGTGTAGATGTGCTGAACGTCCAGTTCGCGCAGGCGTTCGGCGAAGGCGCGGACTTTTTCATCCTTGTAACGGAACAGATGGAACCCGCCGAGCAAGGCGTAAATCTTTTTGCCGGGGAAGGTGGCCTCGATTTCTTTTACGATGTTGTCGGCGCCTGCATGGCTGCAGCTGTTCATCACGAAAAGTCCGTGGGGCGTGTCGAACACTAGACTCTGCTCGTGGTCAAAGCTGTCGTAGCGGTATTTGCCGTTTTCCTTGACGGAGAGCCCTGCTGCCAGCGCGATGCCGGCGCGGCTTTCCGGACTCACGACGTTTTTTTTGTGCGGAACCAGATAGACGTTCGGGGCGATTTGCGCATCGCCCTCGGCAAATTTGATGCGGTTCTCGAAACGCTTTAGCCAGCCCTTGTGAATCCCGATGTATTCGTGGTAGGCGAAGCGGCCGAGCAGTTTATGTGTATGGTAGCAGTTCTCGTCGGCGCCCTTGCGCAGGTAGAAGGTGGCCGTCTTGTTGACGTTGAAGAATTTTGCCATGCCGTTGCTGTGGTCGTAATGGGCGTGGCTCAAGATTCCCGTGTCGACTTTTGCGAGGTCGATCCCCATGACTCCGGCGTTCTTTGCGAACAGGTGCGACGCTCCCGTATCCAGGAGGTAGCGCCTGCCCTCGAATTCCACGTACACCGAAAGGCCCCATTCGCCAAAGAGCTTGCGGGAGCAGCAACTGCCTTCGATGTTGTCAATCAGGATTTTGACGAGCATGGTTATTCGCAGTCAAGGCAAGTCCATTCCACAACGCCGTCGCAATCGCCGTCACCGGTGAAGCGCTTGCACGAATAGCTCTCGATGTCAATCAAGAAACCGAGTTCTCCGGCGTTCTCGGTGCAGCATCCGTCGCAGTCGCTGTCGGAACACATGTCGTAAACGACGGCGTCGATGGTGCGTCCGTTCTGCTTCAGCCTAAATGTCTTGAGCTTGTAGGTTTTCCAGTCTTTCTCGTGGACGGCGATGATGTTGTGCTGGCTGACCCATTCTTCCGTCTGCTGTTCGTCTAGGCCTGCGAACCATCCTGCCCAGGTGCATCCGTTGTAGTCTTCGCATTCTTCGCTGCCGGGCTCCGGCCACGAGGTGTACCACGTGAGATTCGCCTTGTTCCAGACCGTGTCCTTTGCGGGCGCGGCACTTGACTCAAGAGTTGTGGTGCTCGATTCGGGCGTCTTCGTGGAATTGCTGGAACTGTCGTCGCCGCAAGCGGCAAAAAAGAAGAGTATCGAGAAAATATAGACAAGGGAAAGACGCTTCATAAGCTCTCCGTCCGCTGCTATTTAATTTCTTTTCCGTCGCTGAAGGCGTTGCCTACGCGGCGTTCCATCACGTAATAGCCGTGCCCTGCGGAGTCGTAGCAAACTGGCTCCATCTTTTCTACAGAAAGCTTGCCTTCTGCGTCCAGCACGGATTCGTCGGCGGTAACGTTCACGATTTCGCCGAGCAGGAGTTCCGATTCGTTGTCGTAGCTCACGAGCTTGCATTCGAGCGCGAGCGGGAGTTCCGCAATCAGCGGGGCGTCCACGTTTTCGCTCTTGACAGATGTGAGGCCCGATTTCGAGAACTTGTCGGCGACCTTGTTGCCGCTGGTGACGCCCAGGTAGTCAATCGCCTTGATAACCTTGGCGGTCGCCATGCTCACCGTAAACGCCTTGCGGGCGAGAATGTTCGGCATGGTCTTGTGGCTCTTGGCTACGTAAATCGCCACCTGGTTCGTGTCGCTGATGCTGCCCCAGGCGGCCACCATCGCATTCGTGGAACCGTCTTCGTTGTAGGTCGCGATGACCAGAGTGGGTTGCGGATACAGGAATGCCTTGACTCCGAGATTCTTGCGCATAATGGCTCCTTTTTTTAGGACAATATATTTATATTGGCCGCTCTTGTCGCGAAGGGATTTGGCAAATTCACGTATCTTGTGTCACGGGAAAATGGTATTTCGGGCCCGAATGTGGAATAGGAATGTGAATAATCTATTTTATGGCCAAATTAGGAGGAAAAATGAAGAAATTTGCGTCGTTGTTGGCTATAGTTGCGTTAGTCGCTTGCTCGGAATCTGAAAAACTCGCCGCAGCCAATGAAGACGACGCCCTTGTTCTGGAGGTGAGCTCCGCCTCGGAAATAAGCTCTGCTGTAGAAATGAGCTCCGCGCTGGAAGCGAGCTCTTCGAGCCAGATTGTTCTCTCATCTGCCGCTTATTTTGTCATTGATTCCTTTGTAGAAAAAGATGTCCCCTGTGGTGCGCCCAGCCTTGCCACGCAGAAAAAGAAGGACCCGTACGAACTTCTCGTGAATGGCAGGACTGCAAAACTTGTTTTGGGCGGGGCGTCGGAAGAGGATGCCGAAAACGCTGCCAAGCAGGATCTCTATAAAGCTCTCGGGTTGGATACGCTGCTCAACAGCGACACGTTCTCGAAATATTCCATCAAGGATGCCATAAACTTCCTGTTCTTCATGGTCTCCGCTTTTGACGACGACTTTGTAGATGCGTTTGCGGAAAGCGGAACGTTGCAGCGTACCGATTTCTGTGGTGTATGGAAAAATATTTCGTGGGAGAGCGGTCCCGATTTCTGGACCAGTCCGACCATGAATTTTTGGGCGCGCGAAGTCGGCATTCGTGGCTGCGTTTATACTAGTCGCGATGTGGAGGAACCCTTCCTTATCTTTAACAACATCTTCAGGAAATGCATGGACTTGCCCTATTGCGACAAGAAACTGTTCGGCTCCGTAAAGCACGCCGGCCTCGAAGGTATTGTCGCGGATACGTCTTATGTGTGCAAGGACAGCGGATGGACCATCCTGAAAAACTATGACCAGGACATCAAGGATACGCCCTGCGACGAAGTTGGCAAGATGTTCAAGAGCGAAACCGTCGAAAAGCAGTACTACGTTTGCAAGGAAGACGGCTGGAACATCGCAACCCAAATGGCTTACGAGACTAGGGAAATTCCTTGCGACGCGCCGCTCAAGCTTGTCGCGAGTCCGACCGTCGACACGCTCTTTTATCTGTGCAAGGATTCGGAATGGAAAATCGCGACACAGCTGGAAATCGAGACGAACGGGATTCCCTGTGACAGCGTCGGAAAGATTGTCGAAAGCAAGAAGGAAGTGTGCGCCTATTGCGACAGGCCCTACTACATATGCCGCGAGACAGGCTGGGACATCGCGACCGACAGGGAAGCCGATATAGGCCAACGCGCCTGCGATGCGGAAGGCAAGACCATCCAGGGAATAGTCAACAAGAAAATGTCCTACGTATGCTACAATAATGCATGGACCGATTTTTACGACGCTCCCTGCGACTCAAATAACAAGCGAGTGGAAGCGCCCTTCGGGAACGATTACAACCAGTATATCTGCTACAATGGCACGTGGCGCGAAATGTCCGAATGGCACTGCGATTACCCGAAGGAATACTTCTTCAATCCCGATGTGGAATACGGGACGCTTACGGACCCGCGCGATGGCGAAGCCTACAGGACCGTCGAGGTCTTTGGCAGAACATGGATGGCCGAGAACTTGAGGCTTGCTACAGAAGATGCCGCGCAGAGCGTTGTCGCGGAAGAAGGCTGCGAAATCGCGGGCAGGTACTACTCTGCTGCCGCCGCGCTAACGGCATGCCCTGCCGGCTGGAGACTGCCCGATTCCTCGGATTTCAACTCGTTCTACACTCCGGAATACGAAGACCTTTCCGGATATGAAAAAGCCTCGTACCTAGGACAGTTCATGTCGGAAATCGGCGAACATTGTGCCGGATTCGCCTGCAATGTTTATGGGACGTCGTTTATACCCCTCGGGTACTATGAACCGTCTGCAGCTGGCATCTCCCACTTCTCTACCTTCTACTGGGTATATGGCGATTATAGCACAAAGGAACTCTTGCTCCTGAGCTTCAATAACCGCTTCACGACTTACTACAAGCCAAGCGGAAACGATTACCTGCCCATCCGCTGCGTGAAGGAATAATTTGTCAAAAATCTCTTGACAATCACTACTTAGTAATTTATATTTATTAGTGCTCAAACGTGCATTTGTGTGCTTTGGGCGACTAAGCAATAAAGCCCCGCCTTTTTATGCTTGTAGGCGGAGAGGAGTGAACGATGACTGAAAAAGAATGGCCGAAATCGGCCTCAAATCCGCAAATTAGCGGTCAAATGTATTGCATTTGCATTGAAAATGAATTAGATTTGTATAAAAACGAGGCTAATCATATGGCAAATGCAGTTTTACAGACAAGAATCGATAAGGCCACTAAGGATGAGGCTGAGCGCCTGTTTGAATCGCTCGGTCTTGATATCACCACGGCTATTAGACTGTTCTTGAAACAAGCGATTAACCAGCGCTGCATCCCATTCGATATTATTCCTCCTCAACGCGAGTTCTCCGATTCGACGATAGCCGCCATTGAAGAAGCTAGGAGCCTTGCTAGGAATCCCAGAGCGAAAAGGTATTCTTCTGCTAAGGAACTCCTAGAGGATTGCAAGTAATGGTATATGAGCTTCTTAAGACATCCCGCTTTAAAGCGGGCGTAAAGCTTGCGCGCAAGCGAGGGCTGGATATTTCTCTTCTGGAAAATGTCATTGAAAAATTGCGACTCGATCAACCGCTTGATGCAAAGCATCGTAATCACGAATTGTCGGGGAATTTCAAAGGCGTCTGGGAATGCCATATTCAACCTGATTGGCTGTTGCTTTACTTGAAGGATAATGGTGTGCTCGTGTTGACCTTGGTCGACACAGGAACGCACAGCGATATCTTTAAGAAGTGAGCACAGAAGTCGTTATCCCAGCAAATTGGTGTAGGCGAAGGTCAGGGAATGGGGGGGGGGGCTTGGCCCCTCTAAATTCGCTAAAAAAGGCAAAAAAGCCGGTTTTGTAATCTTTTCGCCACGGGGCTTGACTGGCGGGATTTTTGTTTGTATATTCATGAGACCAAACAAAATCGAAATGATTAGTCGTCCTCATGCGGGGCGCTGGGCTTACTCCGAAATGGGTTAAAAGTCCAATAGTCATTCGGAAATGGCTTTTTGTTTTGGGCGCTCGTCGAGTGAATGGCCCTGGAATGCATGGAAACGTGCAATTAGGGAGCAAAACGATGGGCGCCTTATAAAACAAATTGCCATTGAACGGCACAAAAATTGTGTTACCTGATGGCGCGAGACATATCGTGGGCGGGGTTCGAATAGAACCGCCGCTCTTTTTTTATGGGCAAAAATGCCGTTTTTTTCAAAAAAAGCCAAAACATTTTTTGGGAGTAAAACGATGGGCTGCTTAATCTCCACGAAATAACAATTTGAAGGTATTTTTATAAAAAAAGGACTATTATGAAAATACGAATGAAATTTAACCCACCTTACCCTACTCTGGGGCGGCAACTACAAATCGTAGCTCAAGTATTAGACACAGACTCCGCCCCTGGCATCACTAAAAAACTAGAACACCTAGCCAATGATCCGAGCATCAATCTTGATTCTCTGATTGATGCTGTAGAACAAGTGTTTAAATTACCGTTTGAGTATCCAAAAGTTTGTTCCGGCTCTATCGGTTCTACCTATAACATTTGCGAAGAATTTATCCAACAGTTAAAAGAAGATTTTTTCGTCATCAATCAAACGAATATTAATGGATGGCCTCCTGAAACCTTCCCTAATAGAAATGAATTGTATAAATCTTTTATCCCCTTTATCTGCGGAACGATTTATGCCTTTATCAAAGAACTATTCAAGGATGATAATTTTACAAATGAAATTCTTTTGACAGGAAATCCTCTTCAACACGGACTCAATGTCATTTCGGAGAAATGTCCGCAACTTATTGATTGTTTTCACAATACTGAACGAGATAAAGTCCAGCGATGGATTGCGGGCAAGCAACTTCCCAATATGAGAAATCTATTTGACGTCATCAATAAGGCAAAGGATGTTCTTGGAAATCATTACATACAATGCTGTGAAATTGCATTTGTTTCGCAACTTTTGCAAAAAACAACAGAAATAGCTAAACCTGTATACAAGATTCAGGATTATTTCAAATCGTTAATCGAGAATTCTTCCTCAAATAACAACAATTTCAAGGATGACAAAATTCATCTTGGGAAATGTTCTATATTGCAGAAGCATTTTATTTGCGCACAAGATGGAATACGATATTGCGCACAACAAAGCCCTCCAACAACAATTTTTGCCCTTAATCAATTCGCTAAAGTTTGTACAACTTTGCAGATTAACAGCATTGCTGTAGAATGGCGGTTTAATCTCCTTTGGGTATTGTCCTTAATTTATGAAGGACAATTTGATGAGGCATTAGAAACGCTCAAGACAGTTATGCCAAACCTTTTTTATACAACTGATATAGTTCGTGCAGCTATTTATGTAATAGACACCGAAAAAAAGACTAGTTGTAGTTTTTTCCGTGTTGCCCTAGCCTTAGGAGCTATTTGTGAAGACCGCCCCTTCTTAAAAATGATGAAAACCTACGGCATAGTCTTTGGATTATTCGGAAAACCGATGGATATTCTCAAAGAATCTTATAACAATGTTCCATATGTAAACAAGGGCTCACGAAGCAAAGATAATATAGTAGAAGATTGGGAAGTTGAACAATGGGCAAATGACTTTTTTATTCTTTTTTCAGAAAAAGATGTAAAAAACATTGACTCAATAAAGAATAAGAAAACTAATGTTCATTTACCATTATTCATTGAGGAGGGAAAAGAGCCTAAAGTTCCTGTAAAGCCCTACAAAGCGCCATTTAAAATATCATGGAAGACTTATCCGCAGTTAGTATGGTTTACACAAATGAATGATGTTGATGCAGTAAAAATCTTGCTTGATGCGAAAGTCGATGTCAATGCGCTATCATCATCTGGAGAATCCGCCCTGTTATTCTCCATAGAAAGCATGGTTTACAATACTATTCCTTTTAGACCAAAAGAAGGTAAAGAACTATTTGATTTACTAGTATCACATCCGCATAATCGAAAAACAATCCTTACCCCAACCAACAAGACAAAATTAACCTGCCTCGGACAAGCAATCTTGACAGGTGAAGTTGAAATCGTCAAAAAACTCATTGAAATGGGCGCCGATGTAAACCAGATTCAATCAACAGATCAACAGAGTCCCCTTTATAGGGCAATTCAATATAGTACTATGCCGAATATAATTAAACATTTTCAAAATCCATATTCATGGACGCCCGAAATGCTAGATGGCATAAGAAGAGGAAACGAGTTCTTTAGAAATATGACAAATGAAGAAGTTTATCAATCCATGCGCTTGCAAAAAGAGAATCCTATGCTGGAACAAGCGAAACAAAGGACAGCACAATATTTCGAAGAACAGTGGAAAAAATATTTGTCCAAGGAGAAAATGTTCTCTATTGCTAAAATACTTCTAGAGAATGGAGCAGACCCAAACCAAAGACACGACGTCAATGGTCTTATTGGTTACACCCCCCTTATGATGGCGGCAGAAAAGAATTTAATTGATCTATTTGAATTAATGATAAAGTATAATGGGAATCCTAACCAAACAGCCCGAGATACGGGCCCATATAGTTCCACAATTTCGTGCTGGGAAATCGCGACCTATTGGAAGTCAAATTCAGTTCTCCAATATCTCGACGAGAATAAGGAGCGTTTCAAATAAATAAGACTTCTTTACATCCTCTGTAAATTTTCAAAGCCATGGTCTGTACCATGGCTTTTTTGGCAATAAACGCCAAAACATTTTTTGGGAGAAACTCGCTGCCTTTGTCATATTGAGTCTGTGAAGAAGAAAATCTAATTTCTTAATACTTCAATGTCGAAGTGAATAACTAAAGGGATTATGTATGAAATCAAATCAATCTAAGGCTGATCTGGACCACCATGCGGATCAGATGAACCGGAATAACTACCAGTACCAGCTGCGTATGAACAATCACGCAGACCAGTGCAATTCCAATAACAAGCGCTATCAAGGGAGGAAGAGGTAACTTGCTGATTCATCTAGGCAACAGGGCGTTTCCCGGTTCTGTTGCCTAGTGAATTTTTGTTCAACCGAAGTACACCAAGTCCATTCAAATGTAGCATTTTCTTCTTAAAAACGTTCCTTTCCTATTGATAAAACAAACAATAGGTGGTAGAGCCCGTTTTAACCGAATGGGTGGTGTACTCGCTCATTTTAAAAGGACCAAAACCTATGTCAAATCTCTCAAATGACCCCAAAATCAACGAAATGTGCAATGCGATGCTGAAAAGTGGGCGTTGGGCGCTTGTTCGGCACTCAAAACACCCCATTTTACGGCATTTGGCCGACGGGGCGACAAAGTTCTTCGTCGTTCCCTGCACGCCAGGTGACCCGCGCGCCTTTGCGAATTTCCGGCGCGATTACAATCGCTACATCCGCGCATTCCACATTCAAATAGGCGCCATCATTCCTCAAACACTAACCATCAACTAGGAGAAAAAAACATGAACTTAAACAAAACGATAGTTGTCAACTGGCATGTCACTGAAGCGTGCAATTACCATTGCAAATTCTGCTTTGCCAAATGGAATAAATCCTCCGAAATTTGGTGCGATCCGGCAAATGTTGAAAAAGTGATTTCCAATCTCTATAAGCACTTTCGCAGCCATGGTTTTTCCCACATACGCTTGAGTATTGTTGGCGGAGAGCCTGTCATGTTCCCTGAACGTCTGTGGAATGTCGTGGAGATAGCGTACAAATACGGAATGGAAATATCCATCATCACAAATGGTTGCCGTCTTGAAAATATCCGTCCGTTCGCACATTTGATTTCGCAGGTTGGAATCTCCGTGGATTCACTGGATCACCAAACAAATGTGGATATAGGGCGCGAATGTGGTGGAAAAACTATTTCGTTTGAACAACTATATCAAAAGATTGAGTGCATTCGTAAGGCCAATCCTGATATCAAATTCAAGTTGAATACGGTCGTAAATGAGTTTAACTATAACGAGATTCTCGTAGAAAAATTTGCTAAGCTCAAGGTGCATAAGTGGAAGATTCTTCGCCAGATGCCTTTCAATGGGAAGGGTGGTGTTAGTGACTACCAGTTTTATGCGTTCGTCAAGAATAATTACAAGGAAGACTTGATGCGAGAAAATGCTCCGTTAACCCTTCCTTTCCCTTCCGTATTTGATGCAGGCTGTTCAAACGATGGTTTATCTAATCAAGTCATCTTTATTGAAGACAACGATGCAATGACCGAAAGCTATCTGATGATTTCTCCTGACGGACGCCTTTTTCAAAATGGTGGCGAACAATATAGCTATAGTCGCCCGCTTACGGATGTTTCGCTGGCGGATGCTTTGTCAGATATAAAATTTGACAGGGTGAAGTTTGATAATAGATATGAAGTCGGGTCTACTGTGAGAGCGGTAGGCGAAGCGGACTCTTTTTTCCATCTAAACGACTATGATTACGATATTGTTGATTGTTTTTGTGACTTAAGCGATGATTAGTATTTAGCGACCAAGTAACCCTATTCCCCGGCGGAGACGCTCGGGGAATTTTATTTCCCCTTCTCGTACCTTACGTAGGCGAACTGCTTGCTGTCGGGGGCCCAGGAGTTCACGTTGATGGTTCCCTGGCCGCCGAAGAGCTTTAGAATGGTGCGGGGCTTGCTCCATCCAGTTTCGTCGCTGCCGGTCATCAGGCGGATTTCCATGTTCTTGTTGGGTACGTGTTCGCCGGGGCGCACGTCGCGCTCGTGGTAGGCGAGCATCACGACTTTTTTGCGGTCGGGGGAGATGTGCGGGAACCAGGTGTTCCAATGCGCGTCGAATGTCATTTGTGCTTGTTCGGAGCCGTCGGCCTTCATGCGCCAGGCCTGCATGCGGCCCGTACGTACCGAATTGAACCAGATGTATTCGCCGTCGCAGTCGTATTCCGGGCCGTCGTTCAGCCCGAACGCATTCGTGAGTCGCGTCTCGTTGCCGCCGGCAGCGGGAATCGTGTAGATGTCGTATTCGCCATCACGTTCGGCGCAGTAGGCGAGCGTCTTGCCGTCGGATGTAATGCCGTGCAGGTAGCTCGGGGCCAGCGGCGTCACGAGTTCCGGCGTGCGGCCGTCAAAGAAAATCTTGTAGATGCGCGAAAGGCCGTCTTCTTTAGTGTGGTGACTCACGTAGAGCCCGGTGCCGTCGGGGGCGAGTACGTGGTCGTTGTTGCAGTTGTCCACGAAGTGGCTCGGGACTTCGGTAATGGCGCCCGTGGCGATTTCGAATTTGTAGATTCGCCCTTCGCTGTTGTACGTGAGGAATTTGCCGTTGGCGCTCCAGTTGGGCGCTTCGATAACGCAGTCGAATTCCTTGAGCAGTTTCGATTCGCCGGTCTCGATGTCATAAACTTCGAGGAACGACTTGTCGCCGCTGCGGTTCCAGACTTCTCCCGGGCTGAGCTCGAACGGGTAACTTACACCCCACTGCGCGCGGAGCGAGTCCATCTGCGTCATTATCTGCATGGTCTTGCTGTGCGGCATTTCGGGACATTCCTTCAAGCCCTTCTCGAGGGCGGCTTTGCAGCCAAGCACCTCGTATTCGTAGCAGTTCTCGATGCGGGGCGGCTTCACGGATTCTAGAAGCGTTCCGGCGGCATCGAACAGCTGGATTTCTTCCATGTCGTTGAGGTTCTGCACACGGATAAAGCCTTCGGAACCGTAGATGACGCCTTCGTTCTTGAGCGGGGCCACCATGGACGTTTTGAGGTGAGCGACTTGTCCGTTGGCATAGACTAAATCGATCCAGTCCGTCGCATCGACGCCCGTATGGAACTTGACGCACTTCGTCTTTGTCTGCACGATATGATTCGCTGTGCCGTTCCCACTTGATGTCATCCCCGCGGAGGCGGGGATCTCTTTGCAAATTTCCTCATCCGTCAAGAAGATGTCCGCGAACGTGAGGCTGTATATTCCCAGATCTAGGAGCGCGCCGCCCGCAAGCGCCGGGTTCTTGAGGCGTTCAATATGTGAAAGCGGCATCGAGAAATCGGCTTCCACGCTTTCGACCTTGCCGATCTTCCCGGCCAAAATCCAGTCCTTCACCATCTGCACCGCGGGCAAAAAACGGGTCCACATGGCTTCGCTCATGAACACGCTCTTCTCTTCGGCGAGCGCGATTACTTCCGATGCCATCAAGGCGTTTGCGGTAAAAGCCTTTTCCACGAGCAGGTTCTTGTTGTGCTCTAGACAAAGCAAGATGTTGTTGTAGTGTTCGGAGTGCGGGGTCGCAATGTAAATCAAATCCACCGCAGGGTCACGCGCCAATTCCTCGTAGCTGCCGTATGCGCGACCGAATCCGTAATCGTCGGCAAACTTTTTTGCCTTGTCGAGCGTGCGCGATGCGACTGCATAGCATTCTACGCCTATGTTTCGCGTTTCGAGCGCCTTGACGGCTTTGGCCATCTTCGTTGCGATGTGACCACAGCCTAGAATAGCGAATTTGAGGACATTGTTCGTCATGGGGACCTCGTGGGGATTCTCTAAAGATGTTAAATACCGCCTATAAAATATTTCAACTAAAATATACAACTTGCCTTGCGTTTTATAAGCCTTAAAAACTCATTTTCTGGTTCTTGCAGGAAACAGGCGGCAATGCGCATGGAATGGCCGAACAGGGCGGAATCGTTTATTATTTTTCTTCTATGCGTCGCGCGTTCTCCGCCATCCCTGTTCTTTTCGCAGTTCTTCTGGCTGCGTGTTCCGAGTCGTTTACCGACCCGCGCGATGGCCAGAGCTACGACGTAGTGAAGATTGGTGGCCTTACCTGGTTTGCGGAGAACCTGAATTTCGCGACCGAGGGGAGCGTGTGCCCCGAGGGGGACGACCGCAACTGCGATAAGTATGGGCGGCTCTACACTTGGGACGATGCGCGAGTGGCTTGCCCCGGGGGCTGGCATCTCCCGGATAGCGCGGAGTACGCTTCACTTGTCGTGGAGGCGGGCGGTGCTGCGCAGGCTGGCGAATCCCTCAAGGCTACCAGCGGATGGTTTAAGAAGGGGAACGGCTCCGACGCACTCGGCTTTAACGCACTGCCCGCAGGTTACCGCGGCGCCGTCGAGGTTCCGGGCGACGTACAGTCAGAGCTGTCCGCGAAATACGACGGTATTGGTGGATACACCTACTTCTGGAGTGCATCGACAACGCCCGACGATCTCGCGTATTATCTGTTCCTGGATTTCTCCAGCAAGTCGGCAAACATGAACGCGTTCCCCAAGGGGGATTTCCGCTCGGTGCGTTGCGTTTCGCGATAAAGCAAAAATTGCCTAAAATAGGCAACCTAAAATAGGCAATTTTTAAAATTCCCGTTCAAGCCAGTGCGAAAGGAATACGTCATAAACTTGGTATTCGGTCTTATCTTTAGTTTCTGTAGTCAAGAGAAGTTCCTTTTCTACCAATGACTGTGCCGCTCGGCGGGCGTTGGTAATGCTCCCGATGCCATACTGCTGCAAGAACTTCGCTGAGGCAAGTTTACTTACCTTGCCTTCCTTGGCAACCGCCACAAGCAACAACCATTGTTGCCTGGTTAGGAGTTCGCGATACTGCAAAAAGTAATTTGATTCGCGGTCAAGGATGTATTGGGCTGCCGCCTTGACGGTAGGGATAGTCACATTTGTTCCGCGCGAGAACACCTCGTTACATAGCGCCTGGGTATAAAAGGTATGGCGACGAGTCCAGTGCAAAATCCATGCAAGCGACTCTTCATCTATGGAACGACCTGCTTCTTTGAAGTGCCTTACAATAAAATCCGCATATTTGGAGCCATCAATCTTCCCTAGCGTAAGCATACTTGTGCTTGAAAAGAAGGGGCGCCCTGCACTAGTGAACATTTCTGCCATTAAGCGCTTCTTGCTGCCGCAGAAAATAAAACGGATGTTGCGCATGGACTGCACATAGGTTCGCAATAGAGCTTCCACGTTCTTTTCAGGATACTCGGTTATCTGCTGGAATTCGTCAAATGCTAGCACAACTCCTCTATCTCGCGTGTTTAAGAATTCAAACAGGCTTTTGAGTGTATGTTCTTTTTCAGCGATGGATCCGTAATTGAATTGCAACTGAGGAGCTCCACTAATGGAATCGTAGGTAAGCGTAGGGCGGAGCACCTTGAGAAATGTAAGAAAGGCTTTGCCGATAGAAGTACGCTCTGGAAATGCTTGCATAATGGCTTCTGCAAGGGTTTTAGTAAAATCGCCTAGCGATAGTGTGGCGTAAATATCTACGTAAAGGGTATCAAACTTTAGACGTTTTTTCTTTATTGTCTCGAATGTGTGTAAAATGAGGCCGGTCTTTCCGAATTTACGAGGCGAAACGAGTGTCGTGTCGCGGCCATTTTTGATGTTTGAAATCAGTGTGGTCGTTTCGTCATCACGGTCGCAGAAGTATTCAGCCGATTCGTAGCCTTTGGTCAGAAATGGATTTTCAAGCATATGAGACCTCTTTTTCTTTTAATATATAAAAATTGCCTAAAATAGGCAACCTAAAATAGGCAATTTTTATTTTTTGCTTTTTGGAGAATTTTTTTTGTATATTATATTGCAGCCGGGAGTTCCGGTGGCGTATTATAAGACTGCATGTCCGCATTTTGTGCGGTGGCGGTTTTTTTTATGCGGTGATTTACCACCGGGCGGTAAAGCCCCGGAATACAAGGAGAAAAAATGAACGAAATCAAGATGGTGGGTATGAAAACCCTCGGAAACACGAAACTGCTGACGGAGTCGCGGGCACGTATTGGTGTATTCGCGTCGCGAGATACGGACCCCGCAATCGACATTATCCGTGAACAGTGGGCGGTGCAGAAGGGGAAGTGGCGCAAGTGTATTGTGGGGACATTTCACTCCAAGGCGGAATGCGAGATACTTTACTTTGTTTTGAGCCGCGGTGGTTCAGCTGTTTGGTTCCTCGGATGCGCCCTTCCCGAAAGCCTACCCCATTTTTTTAAGGAGGCGGTGCGGAAAAAACAACTGCTTGTTGTCAGTTGCTTCAATTGTGAACACCATAGCTATGCAACGGCTCGTTACTGCCGTCATCTTGCCGACATGGTATCAAATAGTTTGGTGTTCTGGTCCAAGAAAGAGGGTAGTTCGCTACAACCCATATACGATCGCGCCATGGCTCGTGGCAAGCGCGTGGAATGCTTTTAGTAGAAAATCTTCACGAGCAGTGTTCCGACGATAGTCGAGACGATGACGCTCGTAAGGCCCGGCAGCATAAAGCTGTGGTTCAGCAGGTACTTGCCAATGACGGTAGTGCCCGAGCGGTCGAAGTTCACGGTCGCGATATCGGAGGGATAGTTCGGGATGAAGAAGTACCCGTACACGCTCGGGAGCACGCCCAGGAGCACCGGGCCCTCGATGCCGAGGCTGTAGGCGAGAGGCAGCATGGCTACCACGACGGCGCCCTGCGAGTTGATGAGCACGCTCACTGCGAAGAAAGCGAACGCGATAGCCCACGGGTAATGTTGCACGATGTCCTTGAGGCCGCCCTGCATCACGTCCATGTAGTTCGCGAAGTAGGTGTCGGCAAGCCAGGCAATTCCGTAAATGGCGACGACGGCCACCATGCCGCTTTGCCACACGGCGCCTGCCACGGCCTTCTTGGGGGCTGCCTTGCAAAAAATAACCATGAACGCGGCTGCCGAAATCATCACAATCTGGATGATGATGTTCATGGCGAGCGGTTTTACCTGTGCCACGCCGTCGACGACCTTGCCGGTGGGGAATTGCGGGCGGATGTCGTGGCCGATAATCTGGAACACGGAGAAGAGCACGATGACGGCGAGGGCGCCGAGGAAGATGAATACAGCTCGCTTTGCTTCTTTGGAAACTTCCTTGTCGAGTACGGAGGCGGTGCTGCCGTACATGTATTCCTTTATTTGCGGGTCTTTGAGGCGGGCCTGGAAGGCGGGGTCTTTATCGAGGTCGAGCCCGCGCTTGTACGAGATGGCGGCCGCAGCCATGAGGCCGCAAATGCAGGCGGGAATGGTGATCGCGATGACTTGCAGGTTGTTGACTTCGAAGCCGTTCGCGTTAGAGATGATCACGAAGGAGGCGACCGCGGCGGCGATGGGCGAGCAAGTGATGCCCACTTGGGAGGCGACGGAGGCGACACCGCAGGGGCGTTCCGGGCGGATGCCCTTTTTAAGGGAAATATCGCAGATGATGGGCATCAAGGTGTACACGACGTGGCCGGTACCCACGAGAACCGTGAGGAAGAACGTGCAGAGCGGGGCGAGAATGGTGATGTGGTTCGGGTGCTTACGCAGGAGCCTCTCCGCAATCTGGATAAGCCAATCCATGCCCCCGGAGGCCTGCATGATGCCCGCACAAGTCACCGCCGCGATGATGATGTAGATGACGTCGGTAGGGGGCTTGCCCGGCTGCAGCCCGAACCCGAGAACCAGAATCGCAAGGCCGATGCCCGAGATGGCGCCAAGCGCGAGGCTCCCGTAGCGTGAGCCTACATAGAGTGCGAGCAGTACAATCAATAGCTGGATTATCATCAGTGTCATGCAAACCTCCGAATGGCTTAATTTAAACTAAACAAAAAAACATATAAAAGCTAGCCACGGCCCTCCTTTTTTACTAATTTTAGCCCTGTCAGACAAGTAGGAGATTAAAAAAATGACAAAAACAACCGCAAACAAGGCCGCAAAGGCCCCTGCCAAGAAGGCTGCCGCCAAGCCGGCCGCCGAAAAGAAGGCTTGCGCCAAGGCGTGTGTAAAGCCTGCTGCCAAGAAGGCTGTCGAAAAGGCTCCGGCCAAGAAGGCCGCCCCGAAGGCTGCCGCCCCGAAGAAGGTCGCGGTGGAATTCGTCGCTGATTGCCCGCTCGCAACGACCGTCTCTGTTGCCGGTACGTTCAACAACTGGGCTGTCGATAAGGACATGCTCAAGAAGGACAAGAAGACCGGTCTTTGGACAGCCAAGATGTCTCTCGCCGCTGGCGACTACGAATACAAGTTCGTATGCGACGGCAAGAACTGGGACGCTGGCGACAACAAGATCAAACACGTGTAATTTAGACGAAAGGACGGGCCTTCGGCCCTACAGACGAAAGACGAAAGAGGTCTCGGGATTCCGGGACCCTTTTCATTTTATGTAAAAGCCGCGGCAGATCAGCTCGAGGACGGCTCTTTCTAGCTTTCATTCTTCCAATTCTCGTCTCGGTTGGTGAGCTTGCCGAACCACGTCTCTCGTCTAAAAACTAAATTTGTCCCCATGGCAAACTATTCTATTCCCCAAGAAGTTTTTGTGAAGGCTGCCGAACAGTACGGCACCCCCCTCTGGCTCTATGACCGCGCCACCATCGAGAAGCGCGTGAAGGAGGTCCAGGTTTTCGACACCGTGCGTTTTGCCCAGAAGGCATGCCCGAACCTCTCCATCGTAGCGCTGGTGCGCAAACTCGGCGGCGTGGTCGATGCCGTCTCTGCCGGTGAAATCGTCCGCGCCCTCAAGGCGGGTTTCAAGGGCGGAGTCCAGAAGGGCAAGGCTCCTGAGATTGTCTACACCGCAGATATTTTTGATCACGACGCGCTTGAACTCGTGAAGAAGTACGACATCGCGGTGAACGTGGGTTCGCCCGACATGATCCAGCAGCTCGCCGATTTCGGCGTGAAGTCGGAACTCACGCTCCGCGTGAACCCGGGCTTTGGCCACGGGCATTCGAGCAAGGTGAATACCGGTGGCCCGCTTAGCAAGCACGGCGTGTGGCACGAGCAGATCAAGGACTGCGTCAAGCTCGCGCAGGCAAACGGCATGTGGATTACAGGACTCCACATGCACATCGGTTCCGGCTCCGACTTCGAACACCTCTCGCAGGTTTGCGACGCGATGGTGGACGCTAGCCGCCGCCTGGGCTCTCACCTCCGCACCATCAGTGCAGGGGGCGGCCTCCCAATTCCGTACCACGAAGAAGACAAGGGCAACCGCATCGACATGCAGGCCTACTACGACCTGTGGGACAAGGCCCGCAAGAACATCCAGCAGAGCATCGGCCACGAGGTTCACCTGGAAGTCGAACCCGGTCGCTACCTGGTGGCCGAAAGCGGTTACCTGATGGCCGAAATCCGCGCCGTCAAAAAACAGGGCGACAACCTGTTCTACCTGGTGGACGCCGGCTTTACCGACCTCGTTCGCCCGAGTTTTTACGGCAGCTATCACGGCATTTCCATCATCGCCCGCGACGGTCGCGAGATGAACGAGATGGTCGACGCTGTGGTGGCAGGCCCGCTCTGCGAATCCGGTGACGTGTTCACTCAGGAAGAAGGCGGATTTGTGGTGACGCGCAAGCTCCCGAAGGCCAAGGTCGGCGACTTGCTGATTCTCCATGACGCCGGTGCCTACGGTGCCGCCATGAGCAGCAACTACAACAGCCGCCGCTACGCCGCCGAGACGATGTACACGAATGGCGAACTGAAGGTCATCCGCGAGCGCCAGACGTTCGAACAGTTATTACAGAATGATAGGGTTATTGACCTATAAGCTTCGCATAGCTTCGTTACTCGCCCCCTCACGTACGTTTTAGTACGCTACGGGGGCTCGTGCCTTGCTCTGCTCGCTTCTAGCTCAATAACAAATATGAACTTCGTATTACGGCGTTATTCATTTTATTATTTACGGCGGGTCCTTGGCCCGTCGTTTTTTGTCCGTTGAAATTTGCCCTGCAAGTATCTATATTTGTGCTACCAGAAAACAACCTCTTTAAGAAGGCGCAAATATGTCAGATCGTTTTATCGTGACCGGCAACTTCACCGATGACCCGTTCGCCATCGACATGGCCCAGTACATCGGCCTCCGTGAAGACATCTCCGACGTGGTCTCCCTGAAGACCTTCGCCAACTCCGAATTCTGCCCCCGCTACATGCTGGACGTGGACGATATGGAACATATCGGCCGCCGCTTGGAAGGTAAGATCGTGTTGATTTGCTCGGTTTCGAACCACGAACGCAGCCGTAACGACTACGCCATGCGCAACTGCATCCTGGCCCGCGCCGCCAAGGACAACGGTGCCGAACAGGTGGTGCTCGTCGAGCCCGACCTGTTCTACAGCGCCCAGGACCGCGGTCCGCACCGCATTGGCCCCCTCGAGAAGGATCGCCCGGACATCGACCTGAAGAAGTTCGACGGCCAGGCCTTCACGAGCCTTCTTTACGCCGAACTCCTCAAGAAGTCCGGCGTGGATGCCGTGGTGACGGTCCACAACCACAGCGTCAAGGTGCAGAACCTCTTCAGCGAAATTTTCGAGGGCAACTTCCACAACCTCATCCCGACGGATGTGTACGCCCACTACATCAAGAGCAGCAACTTCGTACAGACCGGCAAGGACGGCAACAACCTCGTGATTGTCTCCCCGGACAAGGGCGCCCGCCCGTTCATGAACGCGGTGTACGACGCTCTCCAGCTCCCCGAGTGCAAGCGCGTGGTGATGGACAAGGTCCGTACCGGCGAACGTGAAATCAGCATGACCTTCAACCCGGAACTCTCCGACATCAGCATCGAAGAAATCGAGGGCAAGGACGTGATCGTGTTCGACGACATGGTGCGTACGGGTACGACCATCGTGCAGTGCTGCGAACACATCAAGAAGGGCCTCCCGAACCGCGTGTGCTTCGGCGTGACGCACTTCCACACCAGTGCCGAAGCCCGCGAAAAGTTGAACAGCCCGGCCATCGACGAGATCCTCACGACCTCGACGCTCCCGGACATCATGAACCGCGACTGCCAGGGCCGCCTCCGCAAGAAGCTCACCGTGCTGAAGCTCGGCAAGTGGATTGCCCGCCACGTGATGCAGATGTACGGCATGGACGACGGCCGCTTCGAGAAGGACTTCTACAAGATCGATATGTCCTCCAAGAACCCGCGTTGGCCGCCTCAGTTCTTCTAGTTGTATGTAAAAAACGTAAGGCCGCCCCAATCGGGGCGGTTTTTTTATTTAAAAATGATTATTTTAGATGTTGAGGTATCCATGTCTGCAAAAGTAACGAGTAGCGACAAGATTGAAGATCTGTTTCCGGAAACATCTATCCGAAAGATTATCACCCCGATTGAACGCCTGATGAAGGTGGAGACGACGGGCGGCATCGTTTTGATTATCATGACGGTGGCGGCCTTGCTGTGGGCGAACCTCGCCCCGGAATCGTACCATCACTTCTGGCACATGCCCTTCGCGCTTACGATTGGCGGATGGCTAGGTGCGGCTGACTTGCATTGGCTCATCAACGACGCGATGATGACGATATTCTTCTTCAATATCGGTCTCGAGGTCAAGGGCGAAATGACTTACGGCGAACTCCGGAACCCGAAGGCGGCGAGTTTGCCGATTATCGCGGCGGCCGGCGGTATGCTGTTCCCGGCGATTATCTACTTGTTGCTGTGCCCGCATGGAGCAAATAGCGCGGCGCATGGTTGGGGAATCCCGACGGCTACGGATATCGCGTTCGTGGTGGGCTGCATGGCGATTCTGGGCCGTAAGGTTCCGCATGCGCTCCGCGTGATGATTTTGACCTTGGCGATTGCCGACGATATCGGCGCGATTCTAGTGATTGCGATTGGCTACCCGAGCGGTGACGGCATCAATTTCGGTGCGCTTGGCGCGGGTTTTGCACTTCTCGTATTGATTAACGTCTTGTTCCGCATTGGCGTGCGCAACCTCCTGTTGCACGGCGTCATCGGTATTGCTGTGTGGGCGTTCTTCGTGAAGAGCGGTGTGCACCCGACTATTGCGGGTGTGCTGCTTGGCCTCTCCGTTCCGGCGAAGCCCGTGCTTGCGAAGGGCAAGCTTGCCAATTTTGCGGGCAGCGTTGGCGGCAAGCTTTCGGGCGAGACGAAGGACCGCAACGAACAGTACGAGGTGTTTACGCTCCTCAAGCGCGGTGCGCGTGAAAGTATCTCGATGCAGGAACGCCTGTTCAAGCCTCTTGTTCCGTGGGTGAACTTCTTCATCATGCCGCTGTTCGCACTCAGTAACGCGGGTGTCGAAATCAAGCTCGGCGGCGTGGAAATCCCCGTGATGGGCGCCGTGGCGCTCGCCCTGATTTTTGGCAAGCCTATCGGCATATTCCTGTTCAGCCTGCTCGCCGTGAAGGTGGGCGTGTCGGTGAAACCGAGCTACAGCTGGAAGGTGCTGTGGGGTGGTGGCATGCTCGCGGGTATCGGCTTTACGATGGCTCTGTTCGTGGCAAGCCTTGCCTTTGACGTGGGCGACCGTCAGGACTCCGCGAAGCTCGGCATTCTGCTCGGCAGCTTCTGTGCGGCAATCCTCGGCACGATCTATATGAGCATCGTGTCGAAGAAGGAATAAGTTCGGCCGACCTCACACCTCATGCCTCACTATGTCTACATGCTCCGTTGTGCGGGAAACCGCATCTATACGGGCTATGCCGTTGACGTTGAAGCCCGCTTTGAACAGCACAAGGCGGGCAAGGGAGCCAAGTTCACACGTGCCTTTCCGCCGGAGTGCATTCTGCGGAAATTCGAGCTTGAAACTCATGAGGAGGCGCTCCGCCTGGAGGCGCGCATCAAGTTGCTCGACCGTGCGGCAAAGGAGCGGCTCGCCGCGGGCGACGAATCGCTAGCAAGCGAACTGGTTGCAGGATTGAAGGAGACCCTCGAAGAACGGGGTCGGCGAATCAAGCGGGAGCGCCGCGAAAAGAAAGAGGGCGAAAAAGCCGAGGGGCTTTAGTGCCGGCGGTTTACCGCTTGCGCTCTTTCTTTGTCTGCTCGAGATATTTTTGATATTTGGCTTCTTCGGCCGCCTTCATCAGGGGCAGGGACTCCTTGATGAATTTGTCGAAGATGTTCTTGAAAGCATCGACTCCATCGATTCCTGTGGCGATGGTGAACCGGACAAAGTTGAACAGGGTCGGGGTTGTCTTCCCCGATTCAATCCGGCTAATCCATTGACGGAACACTCCGGCCTTGCGTGCCAAGTCTTCTTGGGCGGCGCCGTTCATGTTGCTGCGATGCTTCGATAGCTCGTTCCCGACAATCTTGTCAAATAGCAAATGTATTTCGTCTTTTTTTCCCATTCCCAAAACAAGTAGGAAAAAAGACTGGGATTCTGTGCAACTAATTAGTTGCAAAAAAAAGAGGGCGTAATTAATTTACAAGCAGGTCGACAATCAGGTAGATGGCCATGGCGATGCTTGTCGCGCTAATGAAGTGCTGGATAAAGCGGTTGCCTTTTTTGCGTTGCAAGAAACTGCCGAAGTAGCCGCCTACATAGGCGCCCGCGGCCATGATGATGGCGATGGGCCAGTCGATTTTGCCCGCGATGCCGAGCGCTAAAGTCCCGATGACGAGGAATACCGTGGTCAGGGCGTTCTTGAGCGCGTTCACGTGGATGGGGTCGAGCCCGGTATAGCGGGTGAGTCCGAAAATCTGGACGAATCCGACGCCCACCTGCACGATGCAGCCGTAGATGGATATGAGCGCGAATCCGATGGCGCCTTTCCACGTGAGCTTTTGCGGCGGTGTTGCAGGCGGCTTGCCCAGAATGTCTTTGCGCAGGTTGCTCATGATAACCACGAGGCAGATGACGCAGGCGAGTATGGCCTGGAACGCGCGGTCGCCGATGTGCACCAAGAAGCAGACGCCGATGAGGGCGCCCACGAACGTGGGGATGATGAGCTGCTTGAAAATCTTTTTGTCGAGGTAGCCGTGCCGCGCGAGGTTATAGACGCTGCTCAGGTTCCCGATGATAAGCCCGATACGGTTCGTGCCGTTTGCGACGGTGGCGGGCATCCCGAGGAAAATCATGATGGGGAGGCTAAGCGTGGAACCGCCGCCCGCGATGCTGTTGATGAGGCTTACGATTAGTCCGAGGGTAAAGAAGGCTGGGTACTGCGCGTACGGCCACCATTCCGCGTCAATCATTTGGCGAGTTCCTTCTCGAGGAATTGCCTGTTCTCGACGACCTTCTGCTTCTGGCTATTCTCGGGGTATTCCGAGAGGCACTTGTCGAGCGGCGCGATGGCCTGCTTCAGGAGTTCCTTTTTCTTGGCGTCGTCCTTCTGCTTTTGCGCCTTGGCGAAAAGCTGCGACGTGGCCTTGCGCTGTTCGTTGCAGAAGGAATCGGCGAGGACCTTGTACTTCTCGTTCGCTTCCTTGCGGAGCTTGCTGGCCTTGAGCTTTACGAGGAGCTTCTTGGCTTCGCCGTACTTGCCCGCCTTGATGAGTTCGTCGGCCTTGGCGAGAGCTTGGACCGGATCGTTCTTTTCCCAGAATTTCACGGCTTCGGCGTCGGTGGCCTGGGCGAGTTCCTCGATGTGCGCGATGAGTTCCTGGATGTGCAGGACTTCGTCGAAGTCGCGGTAGCGCAGCAGGAATTCGTTGGCTTTTTTCTTGGCTTCCGCGAATTGCGCCTTGTCGTCGGCGAGCGACTTGATTTCGGCGTATTCCTTTTTGGCCTTCGCGAGAGTGTTGTTGTAGGCGGTCTGCTTCTGGGCATTCGCCCAGGCGGTAAGGGAATCACCGGGGGTAAGCGCGATAAGGCTGTCGGCGGTGCTTGCGACCATGCTGTAGGCGGCCTGTGCGCGGTTCATGTTCTGGATTTCGAGGACGAGCGGCTCGAATGCCTTTGCCTTGTCGGCGCGTTCCTTGCCGAGGGCGAACAGGATGGAATCCGTGCGGGTTTCCCAGGTGGCCCAGAGCGGCTTGATGATGCGGAAGCGCTGGAGGTAGGCGGTCGCGGAATCGGGCATGCCCGCCTTGATGAGTTCGTTCGTGTGGGCGAAAACTTGTTCGGCAAGTTCGGGGAAGGCCGTGTACGGATCGACGACCCTGGTGGATTCCTGCGCCGTGGACTGCTGCGGGTTCGTTACGGTGCTTGCCGTGCCGGAATCCTTGGCGGTATTGAACTGCGGATTTTTTTCGGGAGTGGCGAGGCGGTAGCTGTCGAGCGAGGTGGAGACGAATACGGCTTCGCCCTGCTGTGCTTCGGGCGCTGTGGCGACGGTGTCGCCGGCGGGAGCTTCGCCTTCCGTTGCCGGGCGGGGAGCGTTACCCGCACAGGCGGCAAGCGTGAATGATGCTGTCGCCATCAGGATAGATTTTGTCAAGAATTTCATGCGCATTTTTTACTCCGCTTCGATAGGCACAAACGCGTTTCCGTCCAGGCCTTCGGGCAAATCCCAGTCGTCGTCCTTGGGCATTGCGGCAGCCTTGGGCGGCGTGGCCGGTGCGGTGGCCTGCGTCGGCGCGGGCTCGGCAGTAGCGGCGGGTGCGGTAGTTGCGACGGGCTGTGTTGCGCTTGCCGCCTCGGCCGGGGCTTCGGTGCTTGCCTGTGCGGCCATGGCGCCTGCGTCGGGGCCTGCGGCCGGTTCTTCGGCGGTGCCAGGCGTGGGCAGGCTCGTAATGATGCCCATCTCGGCGCTCGCTTCGGCAGCGCGTTCCTGCACCTGCGGCGGCGTGAATCCCGGAACGTCGAGCCACGGGAGCGGGCGGCCTTCGGAGCTGCTCGCGCCAGCCATGGCGATGCCTGTCATCGGGTCGACGGTGAGTTCACCGCGTTCGTTCGTCAATATGAGCGGGACTTCACCCGTGGCGAGAATGGAAATGTCGAGGAAGTCGATTTTTTCGGGGATGCCGAGGATGTTGATTTCTTCCTTGGCGAACGCGGCCCACTGCGGTAGACCACCCGAGGCGCCTGCAATGCGCGTGCGTCCGGACTTGAGCGGCTTGTTGTCGTCAAAGCCCACGTAGCTGCCGATGGCGACCACGGAATCGAGCGCGACGCCGTTCTTGCTTTCTACGTAGGTGGGGAGCGCGCCCATGAACGCGACGTTCCTGTAGTCGTTGGTGGTACCCGTCTTGCCGAGGGCGGGGTAGCGGAGTGTCGTGGAGTTGTCGGGGCTCTTGACGGAGAGAGCCTTGAGCTGGCTATGCGCGGTACCGTTCGTGAACACCGAGCGCAACATCACGCCCATCTGCGTGGTGACGGTATCGTCGAGCACGGTCTTGCTCTCGATCTCGTTCCTGAAGATGACGCGTCCGTCGCGGTTCTTGATTTCCTTGATAAAGCACGGGTCCGTCCATTCGCCATCCTTGCACTTGAAGATTTTGCCGGTGAGGATGGTCTGGTAGGCGGTGCTGATTTCGGCGAGCGTAATCTCGTTCACGCCGAGCGGCATGCTGAACACTTTCTGCAACTTCTGATGGATGCCGATTTCGTTCGCGAACCTTGCGAATTCGGCCATGGAGAGCGCGCGGCGGTAGTCGGGCCAGTAACGCAGGTGCTCTGCATCCAGGTAGTCGGCTTCCGGGTCGGTCGGTTCGATCATCGTGTTCAGGCGCTTGAAGTCGGCGAGGCTCATGTCGGGGAACAGCATGACGCTGTCGAGCGGCGGTAGCATTCCGGCAGACTCGGGGTCAAGTTCGCGTGCCTCGCGGGCGCGGAGCACTTCGGAATAGTGCTTGTAGTTGTGGTACAGGTACTTGGTGAGGGTCGCGTCTTTCTTGGCCTGCTTGATGCCTACGTCGGTGTAGGTGCCGTAGCGGAGCGCCTGTATGGCACGGGCCTTCGCGCTCTTGCCTTCGTTCCTGTATCGTTCCACGAGCGCGTCACGTGCCTTGGTGAATTCGATTTCGCGCTTGACTTCTTCCTTCATGGTGAGGCCGAACTTGTCGCGCAGGCGTTCGTAGAAGGCCTTGTCCTCTTCGTCGGCGCCGCGGGCGAACCCGTTCTGCGTTGCGACTTCCTCGAATTCGTTCTTGTCTAACTTGTCGAGCAGGTGCTCCAAAAGCCAGATGCTCGCGATGTTCTCGGAGCGCGTGGCGGCCCAGGCGATTGTAACGACGTCACCCTTGTTCTTGTGGTCGGGGCGCGGGAAGTAGAACTGGTTCGTGTACTGGAATACGTTGTATTCGTTCTCGAGTTCGTCCAGGTAGTTCCAGTGGTGCTGCAGGGCGAGTGCGTACAGCAGGGGCTTCCAGCTGGAACCGAGCTGGCGGAGCGCCTTGAAGCTGCGGTCGAATCCGGTATTGTGGAAGCCGCCCTGGCTTGCGATGACCTTGCCGTTCTGGATGGCGACGAGGCCTCCCTGCAATACGGGTTCGGTCTCTATCTTGCACGGGGCGTACCCGGTGGAATCCTTTTCGCCGATGACGCTCACCAGCAAGATGGCGCCCGGCTTGAGCTGTGCCGCGAGAATCTTGTTCACGTCGCCGCCGGCCTGCTTGCCGAATTCCTTCACGGCTTTTTCGGTCACAACACCCTTGAGCTGCCCGAAGTCGAGCTTGAGGCTCTTGAGCTTGCCCGTGTCGTCGAAGAACACGCTGTCGACCGTGCCGTACAGGTAGTCGCCCAGGCGGGCGCTCTGGGCGCGGTTAGCGAACTCGGCCTTGGGCAATACGAAACCGCCCAGCTGCATCTGCAGGTTACTGATGTTTGTCTGCAAGGCGCGCTTGGCGGCGTCTTGGCTCCTGGCATCGAGCGTGGTCACGATTTCGAGCTGAGCCTTGCGCCAGTCCTCGATGCCTTCCTTTTCGAACAGGTCGTGGAAGAAGTCGGTGTCGAGTTTTTCTTCGAGGCGTTCGAGCGTGGTGCTCATGGTAAAACGGAAGTTGCCGTGGTTGAATTCCAGCGGTTTGGCGAGCGCCTTTTCCATGTCCTCTTTTTCGATGTAGCCTTCTTCGACCATGCGCCCGAGTACGTAGCGTAGGCGTTCCTCGCCGCGGGCGATGGCCTTTTCCCTGCGCTCCACGTTGCGCTGGATGAACGGGTCGTAGTTGAACGGTCCCTTGACCGAGCCCGCGATAAAGGCGCACTCGGCGAGCGTCAATGCCCTGAGGTCCTTGTTGAAGAAGTACTGTGCCGCGATGGCCACGCCCTTGCCGGTTCCCGATACGTGGAACTGGTTCAGGTAGAATTCCAGGATTTCTTCCTTGGTGAAATGTCTTTCCATGCGGAGCGCGTTCATCAGTTCCTTGAACTTTTCCTTGACGCTCCTCTCTTCGCGGCCGAAGATGTTCTTGACGGCCTGCTGCGTGAGCGTGGAACCGCCCTGGCGCATGTGACCGCTCTTGAGGTTCGATGCCATGGCGCGGACAAAGCCGTGGATGCTGAATCCGTCGTGGCTCCAGTAGCCAGCGTCTTCGGCGGCCACCAGTGCGTTCACGATGTTGACCGGGATGTCGCCGTAGGGTACGTACACGCGGTGGTTCGCGTCGAAGAATGCGCCGAGGAGTTCGTTGCCGTCGTTATAGAAGACGCGCGTCTCCCCGGAAAGGACTTGCAGGATGGTGTTTCGGTTGAACAGGTTGTCGGGGTCGCGGTCCGGCAGGATTTTGAATACGATAATGTAGGCGGGAATGCAGCAGATGAGTCCCACCAGTGTGAATGCCGCGACGATTTTGAGCAATTTTTTCAAAAGGCGCATAGCTTAAAGATAGAAAATGTGCAAAAAATGGCCCTCTGCCCTTGAAAATTTGGCCGAAATTAAGTAAAATTAGTGTCCCCAAGATGGGAAGATGGCCGAGTTGGCCGAAGGCGCGTCCCTGCTAAGGACGTATAGGACTTAATCCTATCGCGAGTTCGAATCTCGCTCTTCCCGCTGCAAAGGTCCCCCGGAGAAATCCGGGGGACTTTTTGTTTGTTTTTTTTGTCGGTTATGTTGGTCCGGGAGCGATTTTGTAGGTATATTAATAGAGTAGAATGCAAGGAGTTGTATATGAAGACTGAAAGTTTTGTCGCCGGTGCGGTTATCGGCGCCGTTGCCGCTGTTGCCATCAGCAAGAAGTTCTTTGGCGGGAAGTGCCCGGTATGCGGTGAATCCGGTTCCGGGGAAGGCGACGCCGTCGAGAGCCTCCGCAGTTCCGTGGAAAGCCTCCGCAGCGAACTGAGCAAGCGCATCGAATCCGAGCAGACCTTCGCCGCCCAGTGCGAGGAACTCAAGGACCAGGTCGCAAAGCAGTCGGTCGAAATCGAGAACCTCAAGAACGTTTGCGACGTCCAGAACAACTGCAACAAGAAGCTGGAAGAGGAACTCGCCCAGGCGAAGGCCTCGAAGTAAAGCGGAGGGAGGCTTTCCCTCCCGTTCCTATATTATAGGTGTACGAAGTAGACGTGAGCGATCACGTCTCTTTTTTATCTACTCCCGGCTTGGTGTTATTGTAGTAAGGGAAACTGCGTTTGTCTTACGTTTGTAAACTTTCATAAACCTGCAGGTGCTTGTTTTGCTTTGTAAACGCTATTTTCCAAAAAGCGGGAAACAAAATTCCCAATTAAATCTATATTAGATTCCGATTTTCATCAAAAGTCGTAAATAGGCTTACAATAAGAGGATACACATGATTGGAATGAAATCTATTGTCAAGACTGCCGTCGTCGTTTCGGCAACGGGCGCCCTGTTTGGGTGCGGTGGTGGCGAACAGCAACAAGCCGCCGAAGGCGCTCTTCCGCGTCAGGAAACTCTCTACCTCTCCGGCCAGCAGTGGGGTGCTCCCGCTACGTTCAACCCGCTCGCCGAAAGCTGGATGGCCGCATGGCCGATTGGCGGTCGCTTCAACCTCGTTTACGAACCGCTCGTTACCTATAATACCCTGAACGGCCAGGTGGAAGCCCTTCTTGGCACGCTCGTTCCGGAACTGTCCAACAACGACAGCATCGTGGTCGACTTGAACCCCGCCGCCAAGTGGAGCGACGGCAAGCAGGTGAACTCCAACGACGTTAAGTTCATCTTCACGAACGGCTCTATCAATACTACCGAACAGATTTCCGCAATCCACGTGGATACCCTCAAGGCCGAACCGGCAGCAGAGGACGCTCCCGTTGCTGAACGCATCTCCTTCATCGTGGCTAAGGACAAGCGCAACAACCCGCTTTCCGTGATGGACCTCCTCCAGGCCATCCGCATCGTACCGGCCCACGTGTTTGAACCGCTCGTTGCCGAAAAGGGCCTCGACGAAGTCAAGAAGATGATGTTCGACAAGAACCCGGTCGTTTCCGGTCCGTACACCATCAAGGACTACTCTGCGAACAAGATTATCCTCGAACGCCGTGACGACTACTGGGGCAACGCTGCCCTCCACGAAGGCAAGCTCCCGGCTCCGAAGTACATCGTTCACCCGATCTACAAGAGCAACGAACACAATACCATCGCTCTCCGCAAGGGCGAACTCGATGCTTCCATGTCCTTCATTCCGCGTATTGGCGACCTCAAGAGCGCTGGCGTGCACACCTGGTTGAACGACGCTCCGTTCTTCACTCCGGGCGCTATGCCGATGCTCATGATCAACACCATGAAGGAACCCCTCAACGACAAGCGCTTCCGTCGTGCCCTCGCTACGGCTATCGACTACAACGCTATCCGTCAGTTCGCTCTCTCCGGTTACACCTCCCAGCTTCAGCCGGGCCTCATCATGCCGACGAATCTCGAAGGCAAGTTCATCAACGCCGAAGACCAGAAGATTGGTGTGAAGCTCGACATTACCGACGAAGCCGAACGTCTCAACACTGTGAAGGCCATGCTTACCGAAGCCGGCTACAAGTCCGTGTTCAAGGATGACGGTTCTCTCGACCACATGGAAAACGCCAAGGGCGAAAAGATCCCGACCCTCTTCATCACTTCTCCGGCCGGCTGGACCGACTGGGAATCCATCGTGAACATCGCTGTTGAAGGCATGCGCAAGGCCGGTATCGACGTTCGTGAAGGCTTTGTGGATGGCGGTCAGTACTGGCCTGCCATGGGCACCGGCAACTTCGACCTCATTATGCACAAGCCGACTGCCGACGTGTCTCCGTCTCTCCCGTGGAGCCGCTTCAACGAAGTTATGTCTAGCCGCGACTGGCAGAAGCTCGGTGACTGGGCCGGTACCAACATCGGTCGTTACAACCAGCCGGGCACCAAGGAATTCCGCCCCGAAGTGGACAAGCTCCTTGCCGAAATTCCTCTCATGACCGACGAGGAAAAGAAGAAGGAAGCCTACCGCGAACTCAACAAGATCTTCATGGAAGACCAGCCGGCTATCCCGCTCGCTTACCTCCCGGAACAGTACTACGAATTCAGCGACCGCGTGTGGACCAACTGGCCGTCTGCTGAAAACGCCTACGCTCCGGCCCAGCTGCCGTGGATCGCTTCCGGTACGAAGGTTCTCTGGAGCCTGAAGCTCGCCAAGTAATTAAGGAATAAAAAAGGTCAATAAATGCTTAAACAGTATCCCATGCTCCGCTATGTCCTGCAGAAGGCGTTCTGGTATCTTCTGACGTTCGTCATAGCGGTCGCAATCAACTTCACCCTGCCCCGCATGGGTGAAAACAACCCGGTGGATATCATCATGGGCAAGGCTGCCCAGGGTCTCTCGCCGGAACAGGCCAAGCTCAAGAAGGAAACCCTCCTGAAGGCCTTCGGTATGGCCGCGCTCGACGATCAGGGCAACGTTATCTATGAGCCCGAACTCGACGAAAACGGACAGATGAAGACGGCGAAAGTGCCGAAAACCGAAAACGGTGTACCGGTACTCAAGACGGTCCTCGAGGTGAACGAAGATGGTTCGCCGAAGATGATCGAGCGCCAGAAGGTCGACGAAGCCGGTAACCCGGTGTTCGAAGAGAAGCCGGTCCTCGACGAGAAGGGCAAGCCCGTGATGGAAAAGGATCCCGTGACCAAGAAGAAGGTCGCGAAGGTCGAACAGGTTGCCGTCATGGAGCAGGTCCAGGCCGAACATCAGGATACTGTCATGGTAGACGAACCGGTGCTGAAGTCCGATCCGAAACTCGCTTCGGGCCTCTCCCAGTTCTTTGTCTACATAGGCAACGTGTTCAAGGGTGACCTCGGCTTGTCTTACAGCCAGTACCCGAAGCCGGTTGTCGAAATCATCAAGGAATCCCTCCCGTGGACCCTTGCAATCCAGGCCCCGACCATTATCCTCGGCTGGATTGTCGGTAACCTTCTCGGTGCTTTCGCTGCATACAAGCGCGGCATCTTTGACAAGGTGTTTTTCCCGTGCGCCATGTTCTTGAACGGTGTGCCGTTCTTCGTGTTCGGTATGCTGCTCGTGGCGCTCTTCTCTATCACGCTCGGCTGGTTCCCGGCCATGGGCGCGTATAGCCCGGACATTCCGGAACTCCAGTTCAACTGGAACTGCATCAAGAGCGTCGGGTTCTACTACATCCTGCCGTTCTTCTCGGTGTTCCCGATTCTTCTTTCGGGTCAGGCAACCGGTATGCGTTCCATGTCCATCTACGAACTCGGTACCGACTACATGAAGTACGCCAAGTGGCTTGGTCTTCGCGAAGGCAAGATTATTAGCTACGTGTTCCGTAACGCCATGCTCCCGCAGCTCACCGGCCTTGCCCAGAGCCTCGGTGCGATGGTGGGCGGCGCCCTCATTACCGAAATGATCTTCTCTTACCCGGGCCTCGGTATGGCTATGCTCACTGCTATCCAGCAGAACGACTACGCTACTATCCAGGGCTGCACCTTGATGATCTCGACCTGCGTGCTCGTCGCGAACTTCGCAGTCGACGTTCTGATTGCAATCTTTGACCCGCGCGTCAAGGCCGGTCTCCAGATGGGAGGTAAGTAATCATGGGTAAGCTTTTAAGAAATCTTCTCAAGTCCCCGATGTTCGTCATCGGTGTGAGCATCTTTATCATCACGCTGTTGATCGCCCTTTTCGGACCGCTGTTCTACCACGTGGACATTAACGCCCGTGACATGGCTGCGGGCCCGTACGCAGGCTCCAGCGCTGAACATCTTCTCGGTACCGACCACCTCGGCCGCGACTACGTGTCCCTCCTTATCGAAGGTCTGCGTTCTTCGCTGTACGTGGGTCTCGTTGCCGGTGTAATCGCTACGACAATCGGTGTGCTTATCGGCCTGTTCGGCGGTTTCCGCGGCGGCTGGATTGACGAAGTCCTGAACATGCTCACGAACATCTTTATCGTGATTCCGCAGTTCGTGATTCTCGTGCTCATCAGCTCTGCTGTCAAGGATGGTCGTTCCCTCACACTCATCGGCCTTATCATCGGCCTTACCGCGTGGAGCTGGTCTGCCCGTGCCGTGCGTGCCCAGGCGTCTTCGTTGCGTAGCCGCGATCATATCGCGCTCGCCCGAATCAACGGTGCCTCGACGCTCACGATTGTCTTGAAGCATGTGCTTCCGTACCTGCTTTCGTACGTGTTCATGGTGTTCATCATGCAGGTGTCTTCGGGTATCCTTTCCGAAGCTTCCATCTCCATGATCGGCCTTGGTCCTCTGGATTCCACGAGCCTCGGCATCATCCTGAACCAGGCCAAGGATAACGGCGCCCTTTCCGGTGGTATCTGGATTGCCTTCTTGCCGGCAACCATCATCATCACCCTTACGGTGTTCGCGCTTTACCTGATCAACACTTCCATGGAAGGCGTCTTCAACCCGCGCCTGCGCAAGTAAGAGGTAACGAAATGTCTGAAAATGTTTTTGAAGTAGAAAACCTCAGCCTTTATTACCTTGGGCGCTTTGGCGATAAGACCCATGCCGTGACGAACGTGAGCTTCTCCATGAAGCAGGGCGAAATCCTCGGCATCGCCGGTGAATCCGGTTGCGGAAAGTCGACCCTCGTGTCCGGCCTCATGGGCATGTGCATCCCGCCTCTCTATCCCGAAGGCAAGAGCGATGTCCGCGTCTGGAACGGCACGAAGATGGAATCCCTCATGAACCGTAAGATCGAGGACGTCCGTGCGAACGTCTTGGCCCAGAAGGTCTCGATGATTCCGCAGGGTGCCTTCAACGCGCTGAATCCGGTGCGCAAGATCAAGGATATCGCTGCCGACGTGATTGCTGCACACCAGCAGCCGGGCAAGAAGCTCGACCACAAGGAAATCTACGACCGCCTCTGTGAACGTTTCGACTTGTTCGGCATGGACACGAAGCGCGTGCTCGATTCCTACCCGATCCAGCTGACCGCCGGCGAACGCCAGCGTTCCGTTATCGGTATCTCCACCTTGCTCAACCCGCAGATGGTGATTGCCGACGAACCGACTTCCGCTCTGGACGTTTCGACCCAGAAGGAAGTGATCAAGATGATTTTCGATCTTCTTGACAAGGGCATCTTCTCCACGATGATCTTCATTACCCACGAGCTTCCGCTCCTGTACCACGTGGCCGACAATATCGCCATCATGTACGCGGGCGAATTCGTGGAAAAGGGTACCGCGGAACAGGTCGTTAAGGACCCGCGTCACCCGTACACGCAGGCCCTCATGGGCGCCATGCTCAGTACCGAGGCGAGCCAGCGTGGCCGTCACCCGGTGGCTATCGAAGGCGCTCCTCCGAGCCTCAAGAAGAAGATCGTGGGTTGCCGCTTTGCTCCGCGTTGCAGCAAGGCCTGCCCCGACTGCAAGAAGAATACCCAGAATCTCCGCGTTGTCGGGGATCGTGACGTGAGGTGCGACTATGCTAAGTGATAAGCCCGTTGTTTTTTCCGCCAAGCGCATCAGCAAGGACTTCGGTGCCGGTAAGACGCTGAAGACGGCTGTCCGCGATGTTTCCTTCGATATCTATGACGAAGAATTCATCTCCATCGTGGGTGGCTCGGGCTGCGGAAAGTCCGTGCTCGCAAAGATCATGCTGGGCCTGTACCAGCCGACCCGCGGGCAGTTCCTCTATCGCGACCACAAGATTACGAACCTCAAGGACCACTGGAACGAAGTCCAGTCCGTGTTCCAGGACCCGTTCGGATGCTTCAACCAGTTCTTTACCATCCGTAGCCAGCTGGAAGATTCCCTGAACATCCTGAAGAAGAAGCCGAGCAAGGAAGAAATCCGCCGCCGCGTGGACGAAGGCCTCTTGGCTGTGAACGTGACGCCTGCCGATATCGAAGGCAAGTACCCGTTCGAACTTTCGGGTGGCCAGATGCAGCGTATGCTCTTGGCCCGTATCTTCGCGCTCCGTCCGAAGGTTTTGATTGCCGACGAAGCCACCTCCATGGTGGACGCCTGCGTGCGCGCCAACATCCTCGATTACTTGCGCAAGTTGAAAGACCAGCTCAAGATGACCGTGGTGTTCGTGACTCACGACATCGGCCTTGCGAACTACGTTTCGGACCGTATCTTCATCATGCACGACGGCCGCATCGTGAACCAGGGTACCCCTGCCGAGGTGCTCGACAACACGACCGAACCGCATACGCTGCGCCTGCTCGACGACATCCCCGAAGTCCACAAGACCGAATGGATCAAGAACAGCCATCGTAGCAAGAAGGGTTAGTCCCTCGAAGCGAAATTCAAAGAACCGCAGCCTCGCGCTGCGGTTCTTTTGTATGTATAGGCATCCCTGGGGAACGTCGCCTCGGTATTCCTGGAATACGCCGCCGAAAGGCATATGAAACGGAAAATTTCATATAGAAAAATCACCCCTAAAATTTCGCAAAAAAACAGAAAAAAAGTAAAAATGGAGCGCCGTTTCGCATTGATTTTGAAATGGCGTGTTTTTATCTTGAAGACAAAAGAACCAAGGGGTTTTAGATGAAAAAAATGATGGTCAAGAATTTTGCCTTTCTCTGTGCCGTAGCTTCGATGTTCGTGGCGTGCGGCGACGATTCCGCTTCCGACCCGATGTCGGAATGGGATACGCCTAAAAATTCCGTGCTTCCGGATTCGGTCGCCTCGTCGGGTGAATTGCTGAATTACGAATGCTCCGCCGCCAACAAGTGCAAGGGCGTGATGACGGGAGACTTGGGCCTGGGCGTATGCGATGGCAAGGGCGGCTGGGTATACATGAGCCTCATCGAGACTCTGGGTTGCCCGTCCAACGATACGCCGGTTTCGAGCGAGGCCCTTCCGGGGTCTAGCGCCTCGCTCCCCGCGTCGAGTGCGACGGTTGGCGAATCCAGCAGTTCGGTGGTGGCGCTTTCGAGCGAAGCTGTCGTGGAATCCAGCAGCTCGCAGGGCCCGAAATACGAAATCAAGGAAGTCTGCGTGGCGGCCAATCCGTGCGAAGCCATGGTGAAGACCGACGTGAGCACTTGGCACTTTACGCGCAAGGACGATTTCGGTGATGATGTCGAGTACACCTATTCCGTTAGCGGCAGGGATTTGAATCTCACGACTTCGGGCAAGAACGGTACGAGCACCAAGACGCTTTCCATGTACAACATGGAATCCGAAGTGTACGTGGAGATGGCTTTCAATGCGGCCAAGTCCACCTGCGAAGACGGGAATACGGGCGCCTCCGCCGGCACGGGAAGCGTTTGCACCATGGATACGGTATTGGTCATCGATTACGGCAAGCTGGTCGACACCCGCGACGGCAAGGAATACAAGACGGTGGTCATTGGCGATTTGGAATGGATGGCCGAGAACCTCAAGTATGCGGATGCGTCGCATTATACGTCGAGCGACAGTTCTGAATTTTTCTATAGGTGGACAACGGCCATTGTCGCCTCTGAGCTGGAAGGCGTAGATTGTAACCTCACCACGGCGTGCGAGGTTCCCGAGAACGTGCAGGGCATTTGCCCCGATGGCTGGCGTATTCCCAGCAAGGCCGATTTCAAGGCCCTGATTGAGGCTGCCGGCGATTCGGCGGAACTCAACCTTGTCAATTCTTCGTCGGGTGGCAAGAACATGCTCGGGTTCGGCGCCGACTATGTCGGTTACTACAATATCACCTACAGCAAGGTCCAGAGCGGTGGAGACGAAATCGATCTGTGGGCTGCTGACAATAGCAACTGGAGGAGTGGCGAGTACGCGACAAGCCTCGATATTTCGGGAGATGCTGAAATAAGCGAATTCCCGAAGGACTGGGGTGCGTCCGTCCGCTGCGTTAAATCAAAATAGGCTTAAGCCTGTTTTTGGGTGAGAGGGCAAAGTCCGGCCTTGTGCCGGGCTTTGTTTTTTGATTTTTAGGGCCTGTTTCCCGCTGAAAACGGAACATGCGGCTGTTTTGAGCCTGTATACGGCCATTTTAAAGTATATTCTGGATATGATTATTCATAATGGTGTATCTAGAATGTGCGTGGCGTCTGCCACGGTCCTTTTTGTTGCGGGAGCCTCCGTTGCGGCCCCCCTCATGAACCAGCTGGGCTTTGCTCCCGATGCCGAAAAGACGGTCGTTTTTCCGGGCAACGATGCGAACGGGCTCGAGGTCCGCGACCTTTCCGGAAAGACGGTGCTCAAGCTCAAGGCTCCCGACGTGTACGAATGGGACTACAGCGGCGAGGAAGTACAGACTTTCGATATTTCTGCCGTCAAGAAGCCCGGTACCTACCGCCTGTTCCGTGGTGGCGAATACGTTGGGACTCCCATGGTTGTCGCGAAAAACGTCTATGACGACCTGGTGAAGGCGAGCCTCAAGTGGTTCTACTACCAGCGTTCCAGCATGGCGCTAGAGCCGCAGTATGCGGGCAAGTGGGCGCGTGCCGCGGGCCACAAGGACGACAAGGTGATTGTTTACGGCACCGACAAGGCGACCGGCGGCAAGGGCAAGGGAACTGCAATCAAGTCACAGCGCGGCTGGTACGATGCGGGCGATTACGGCAAGTACATCGTGAACTCCGGCATTACCGTGTTCACCCTGCTCGAGATTTACGAACATTTTCCGAAGTATGCGGATTCGCTTCATTGGAACATCCCGCGCGAATTCCCGAAGTATCCGGAGCTCCTCGAGGAGGTGCGTTACAACCTGGACTGGATGCTCTCCATGCAGGACAAGGACGGCGGCGTGTATCACAAGGTGTCGACGCTCAAGTTCAGCGGGAGCGTGCTGCCCGAGAACGACGTGGCGCAGCGCTACGCGATTATCAAGAACGTGACGGCGACGCTTGACTTTGCCGCCGTGATGGCGCAGGCGAGCGTTGTGTATGCGGGCATTGACAAGGCGTATGCCGACAAGATGCTCAAGGCGGCAGAGAAGGCCTATGCTTGGGCCAAGAAGAACCCGGAAGCTTTCTACAAGCAGCCCGACGACGTGCAGACGGGAAGCTACGCCCCCGGCGACGAGAACGGCAAGGATGAATTCCGCTGGGCTGCCGCGGAGCTTTTCCGTGCGACCAAGAAGAAAGATTACCAGGAAGACCTGAAGGCGAACGCGTTTACTGCGAATGGCGCCTGGTGGGGTGACGTGAATATGCTTGCGGCGTTCCGCGTGGCGCTCGATTCCGCGGACTTTGAAAAGGAAGTCGTGGATGCCGCGAAGAAGGTCGTGATGAACGAGGCGAACAACCTCCGTGCCGTGGGTGACACGAGCGCCTACCGCCTGCCCGCCTTCCCGTGGAGCTGGAACTGGGGCAGCAATAGCGCGATGGCGAACAACGGGATTGTGCTGGTGCATGCGTACCTGCTTACCAAGGACAAGAGCTATTTGGATGGTGCCCAGCAGTGCCTGGACTACCTGCTCGGAAAGAACCCGCACGATATCACGTACGTAACGGGATTCGGTTACCGTAGCCCGCGCAACCCGCACCACCGCCCGAGCGAATCCGACATGGTCGACGATCCGGTGCCGGGAATGCTCGTGGGTGGCCCGCATTTGGGCAAGCAGGACATTAACCTCGACGGCAAGGAAAGCTGGAAATGCCCGAATTATGCCGCCGCCGACAAGCCTGCGCTCGCCTATATCGACAATCGCTGCAGCTACGCGACGAACGAAGTGGCTATCAACTGGAACGCCCCGCTTGCGTATCTGGCCGCCGCCCTCGAGGCGATTTACGGAAAATAGACGAGATAAACGATACTAGGCACTTTAGTGCCTTAGTAGAGTTATCCTCTATGAGGAGAACGCCGCTGCGCGGCTACAGACGAGAGACGAGAGAGAAAAAAGAATAGCCCTGAAGCAATCTCAGTCAATCACCTGATGCCTCGAGCCTCATCGCTAATAAATAATATATATTACGGATATGGCTAGAATCCATATCCGTCTTTTGTTTATAATCGGTGTCGCACTCTTGCCGACCCCGCTTTTTGCGGCTGGTCTCGTAAAACAGTCTATTGACACGACCGATGCGATGGCGACGCTTGACAATTTTGACCGCGGGTTCTATACGCCGCAGGTGTTGCACCTCAAGCCTTCGGGCGGCAAGCCGATTGAAAAGCCGTATGGTAAGCTGTTGCACTTGCGCGCCGAGATTTCGGAATTCAGCAGCAACGCATGGCTTTCGATTGATACTACCGGCGGGAAGCGCGATACGGTGCGCGGCGTGAGCCAGGACTTGACCGAAGATGCGTTGAATGTTTTGCAGACGACGTTTGACAATATTCGTGCGAACAATGGCTTTGCGATTGTGCGCATCTGTTACGACCCGTGGTACAATGGCCGTAGCAACGTGACTCCGGATCACGAGTGGGTGCTGAAGCATGTAAAGCAGTTGGCGCCGGTGCTCTCGAAGAATACCGACGTAATCGTGGCGCTCGAGATGGGCATGCACGGCGCCTACGGCGAGATGCATTCCGATACGAACATCACTTACGACCGCGTTGCCGAAGCGACAAACTTGATGTTGCGTAACACACCGCCCGAACTGAAAATCCTCACGCGCACGGGCAATTATTCGGCGAAGGTGCTTGGCTTTGACAACTGGGGCGTGGACTTCCATATCGACGGCGAGAAGTTCAAAGAAATCGCGAAGGCGAAAGGCGACACAATGTACCGCGTGGGAATGTTCAACGACGGCTATTTGGGAACGCAGTATGATTACGGTACCTGGGGTGCCGATTGTGCGACTTCCATTTGCCGCGAAGAGGGCGTGGCCTGGCTCGAGAAGTACGGCATCAATACGCCTTACGGTGGCGAGGCGCTCACGACGGCAGACAATTACCAGGTCATCAATACTCCGGAATTCTTGGCGTACGAGGGCTTCCGCACGCATACGAGCTATCTGAACATCCAGTGGAACAACAAGCTGATTGAAAGCTGGAAAAAGACGCCTTTCACGCAGAAGGATTTCGATTACGACCCGGCGCGTGTCGATTCGCTTTCGGGATTCAAGTACATCAACGACCACTTGGGCTACCGCTTTGTATTGCGCGAATCGTGGCTGAGCGATACGGTGGGAAGTGACGGAATTTTACGTGCGAAGTTGCGCATCCAGAACGTGGGCTTTGGAAACCTGACGCGAGAGGTGAAGGCTTCGCTCGAAATACACATAGGATATCTTAAACCTCGCGATGATGCCAATGCCATTGATTTGTTTAGCTATAATGTTCCGCTTCCGGATTCCATCGACTTCAGGAACGTGCATAGCCGTAAAATTGAAATCAAGGGCGCCGATACGGTGATGACCTTTGACGGCAACAACGAAATTGTAATCGAGAGGAAGATAGACGGCTATGAGGGCACAATGAGCGCGTATCTGAAAGTTTGTGGAGATGTTCATTGCTCGGAAAGAATTCATTTTGCAAATAAGGTGAAGATTCCAGATGAAGGTGTCTATATCGGAAGTTTTGTTGTGGATAACAGCGTCAAGTCGTCTGCTATCCCGCATGCCCTCCCGAGTGCAGCCCAAAAGCAAAACGCTCCCTTCGTTCAGAGGGAGCGCAACAGCGTGATTGTCCGTGATGGCGAAAAGCGCTACAAGCCGAATGGAGCTAAGCACTAGATGAAAAAAGCTTTTTTCCTAATCGCCTTGTTTGCCTTATGTGGTACGGCAAATGCGTACTTTGGAGACGACTATGTAGACGTCGACATAGTGTATCACTATGATGCAGGGAGAATTGATTCTGCAATAGGTTCGGTTCTTCCTGCGCGGGTAGAACTTCCTACGGCCCTTTCGAAATTGGAGATGCCCACAAACCGGTTTAATCCTGTATATGGGCATGTTATGGAATACAGGACAAAGGTTTTTAGTGCGAATACGATAGATGATGGTAAATGTCGGTATCGTGACGAATACAATCAGTGTGTTTCGGTAATGCCGGGTATTGAAGAGTATGTGCCTGCCGATAAACCTGAATTTACAGATAAGGAATTGTTCCTTAAGGATCGTGCCGATAAGATAATGCAACGGAACGACTCTCTTTTTAAAAAGGCCAAATCACAAATACAAAGTGAATATCGCTATTTGTCTGGCAAAGCGCAAACCATAGGTTTGCATGAAATCAAGATTTATGTGGATTATTATTACGACTCTACAGAAAAAAAGTGGATTCGCCCCGATGCAGAAAACTGTATTGTGACAATGATGATGGTGACCAAATCGGGTGTTTTCTTGCATCAAGACAAGGACTCTACGATAAGGGTCCGTAACTATCTGTACCATATTCCCGAAGCGAAGACGAAACGGTTGTTCTTTGATAACGGATATTCCCAGGTGGTGTCTGAGATCCCTGAAAAGGTGCCGCTAGATTCGATAAAGGTGTTCCCATATAAAGTGGTCTTTCAAATTCCGCACAATAAAAATATTGATTATCGTATAGAACTAAAAAATGCTGTGATAAACAAGGATTATTCTACGGTAAGGAAAGTCCTAAAAAAGATGGACAATTACTGTGTTCGCAATCCCTTTTTCAAGCATGCGATTTACTGGCGGCATCTGAATATGCTTGATGTCCTTTTACAGGATTATTCAGATTCAAATAGACACATGGTTGGTTATGAAACACGGATTGTAGAATATTACGACGATAGCCTTGAACAGGCTATAAAAAGAGAATTTGATGCCTATATTCAAAGTGGTGAATTTGAAAGTGCTTTGTCTAAAGAGAATGATCAGGTCAGGAGGGCGGTTGCAAGAATTTTGGCGAATAATGGCTTGCACGAGAGCGACGAGGAAACGCGTGAAGGACGAAATGATATCGTACAAGCCTATCTGGATTCCATCTCCGATTTTGAACAAAAGGAATTCCTTGTAAATAAATATTGGAACCGAGAAGAAATGCATCCCTTTTACATCTATTTTAGCCTGATGCTTGGTGCTACCCGCTACGTTGGGCGCCTTGGAGACCGTATTCGTCCTGGCTTCGGATGGGGTGGTGCTTTTGGTGGCGGCAACAACGTCATGAGCTTGGATTTCTTTTTGCAGGGCTTCTTTTGGTCTTCGTATGACAAGAAAGCTGCTTCCAGTAGGTGTTTTAAGAATCGAAACATGAAGGATTATGAATTTGACGCGATGGATATTGGCGTCGAAATGACTTACAAGTGGCTTGTGACCAAACGCTTTGAAGGCGGCATATATGCGGGCCCCACTTTTAACATGAGCGAGGTCGTTAAGACAAAATGGGACAACGATGCGCCAAGGAACGAGAATGAACCTAGTTTGGAAGTTGCTCCCGGTCTAGATGTTGGACTTTCTTTCGCCCTGTTTGAAGCATTCAACAGGGAAGACGTACAAAGAATGTTTGAACCGACGATGTACAAGGGGGGCCGATTCGGAGGGCGTCTTCGAATCGGGATGTCTACGCAAAAGACAAAGGAAAGCTTTGATGTTTGGGGCTGGAAAGGCTACATTACCCTAGAAGGGACTCTTCGAGGACATTTCCGTACAAGGAAAAAACCGTTCTTCTGGGATTAACGCCATGATGGCGTTTTACTCGGCGATAGCTTCCAGGATCAGCCCGGCGGTCAGCAGTTCCGGCAGCACGATTTGCTTGTTTGCGTCACCCTTCGGGTAGATGGCGTAGGCGGGGACGCCTGACTTTCCCATACTGCGCAGGAGACCGTTCACTTCGGGTGTTTCGCGGGTCCAGTCGGCCTTGACGCGGATGACTCCCGCACTGTCGAGCGTCTTGCGGAAATCTTCGCGGTCGAGCACGGCGGCTTCGTTCGCCTTGCAGGTGAGGCACCAGTCGGCGGATACGTCGATGAACACGGTCTTGCCTGCCTTTGCAAATTCACTGACAAGCTCAGGCGTATAGCGGTACCAGCCGCCTTCAAGCATTTGCTGTGACATGCGGGCCTCGAAACGCTCCTGCACGGTCTGCTCGTAACGCGGTGCGGCCGCGGCAAACCAGATGATGGCGAGGACTGCGGCGGAAACGACTAACGTGCCCGCCTCGCGGCCGAACGCGACTCCCGGAGGCGCGAACTTGCCGAGGAGTACGCTGAGGAGGACGGTAACGAAAACGATGCCCAGGAAGAGCGCGACGCCCATTCCGCCGGCCTGCTCGTTTACAATCCACAAAAGCCAAATGACGGTGGCGAGCAACAGCACACCCATCACTTTTTGCAGCTTGACCATCCACGGTCCCGGCTTGGGGAACACCTTCAGTACCGCAGGGAAGGTACTCACCAGGAGGTAGGGGAGTGCAAGCCCCACGCCGGCGGCGGTAAAGAACAGGAAGAGTACGGGAGTGGTTGCGGTAAACGCGAATCCCATGGCGGTTCCGAGGAAGGGCGCCGAACACGGCGTGCTCAGCAATACGAGTAGCGCACCCGTAAAGAACGCCCCTGCAAGCCCTGCCTTGTGGCCGGCCTCGTCCATCTTTGTCGTAGCGCTCCACGGGAGCCAAATCTCGAAAACGCCGAAGAAGCTCATCGCGAACGCGGTGAGGATGATGACCATGAACGCGATGAAGCCTGCGCTCTGGAACTGCATGCCCCATCCGGCGACGCCACCGCCTGCCTTGACCGCGGCAACGATGGTGGCAAGCACCCAGAAACTCACGAGGATGCCCGCGGTTGTGGAATGGCCGAGGGCGACCAGGCGGCCGCGGGATTCACCGGCCTCCTTGATAAGGCTGAACAGCTTGAGCGAAAGCACCGGCAGCACGCACGGCATCAAGTTCAAAATGATTCCGCCCAGGAAGGCGAAAAAGAGCAAAAGGGCGATGGCTGCGGCACCTTCCTGGCCAGCAAAGTTCCCGGCGCCGTTTGTGCCTTGGGTGCCGTTCAGTTCCGGCGCATCCCCGGCACCGGCCCCTTCATCGTTTTTTTTTAAGCTGGACGTCTTGCCGGCCGAACGGCTCCCGATGCGGATGTCCACGCTTGCGGGCGCAAGGCAGATGGAGTTGTCGCAGGCCTGGTAATGGAACGTGGCGTTCGTGGTGAGAGTGTCGTAGCCGTCGGCCACGGCCTTCACGGGAATCCTGATTTGGAAATGTCCCTTGAAAACGAGGTTCTCGAGGTCGAGCGCCTCGCTGTATTCCTTGATGGGCTCGGGCCATGCGGGGTCGCCGAATTCGATTCCGCGCGCCGCGATGACGATGGACGAAGGCTTCAGGAATTCATCGGCGGCGATGTTCGCGTTCACGTGCCAGTTGTCGGGAATGACGATGTCGACAATGACGACGGACTCATTGGAAAGCGCCCCGGCGGTGTAGCGGAGCGACGCTTCCGGAGGCGGCATGCTGTTCATGTTGAATTCTTGTGCCGGCGATTTGCAAACAAATGAAAACAAAATGACAACGATAGTGGCAAAAATGCAACAGTTGTTTGCAAAATAAGCGCGAAATGGAACTTTGTTCAAAAAAAACATAAATTAGGACTCGATTTCGTTGTTTCAGGGTGTTTTCATGGACGAAAAGAAAAAAGTGAATGCCGCCTTGCCGGATTGGATCGATTCCGTCTGGCGAAGGAACTCTGATACAATTTACAAATTATGCTCGATGAAATGTGAGTCGGAGGATGACGCAAAGGATCTTTTTCAGACTGTCGCCTTGAAATTCTGCCAATATGCTGGGCGCCTCCGTGGCCGCCATACATTTTTCCCGTGGTTGTTCCGCGTGCTCCAGAGCGCGCATTGTGACATGGTCGCCGAACGCCATTCCACCTACGCGATGTCCAGGTTTGGCAGCAAAATCGAGAATTTTTACGCTTTGCCGGAGGAACGCTCCGTTTTCCACAAGTTCGCCAGCGACCCGGAAAGCGATTTCGAGACGCTATTTTCCGTATTGAACCCCCTGGAACGGATGATTGTGGAAATGACCTATGTCGGCGGGTTCCCGACGGAAGAAATCAGCTTGGTTATCGGGCTTTCCCCGAATGCCATCCGCAAGCGGCGACATTTTGCCCTAGCTAAAATGAGAACTTTGTTATCTCGGGGCGAATAATTTCGTAATTTTAGGGAGTGAGAATCCTTTTAGCGATATTGATGTGTCTTTTCTCGGTGGCGTCCTCTTTTGCTGCCGATGCCTGGAAAACTTTTTCCAGTCCGTATCCGATTTATTCGGCGATAAAGTACGCGGACGGGTTTATCTATGCCTCTGTAGGCGGAATCAGGGTAAAGACTCTCGCATACGACAAGGTGTACACGGCCAATAACGGACTCGAGACGTCGCATTTCCGCGCAATAGCCTCGGGCCCTCTGGGAATCTTCGCCGTGTCGGAGTATGGCATGATTGCCGTGCTCGAAGGCGATTTGAAAAAATGGACGGTCATTAACCGCTCCTATGTCGCCAATGGCCGTGCGGCCTTGCCAGACCAGTCGCGTCTTGTGGGAAACGTCCTGGTGATTACGTTCGAAGACCGCATTGCCTTCTTTGATGTTGCCAAGCAGAAATCTATCCTCACCATATCGCGTATCGGCGACGTGTCTTTCGCGGTGTTCCCTCCCAAGGCCATTTCCGTGCATGGGAACGAACTTTACGTATCTACCGGGAAGCAGCTGTTCAAGCGCGAAATGGACTGGGACAATCTGTGGGATGACCTGCGCCTGATCGATCCCGATACATGGACTGCCGTCAAGACGGATTCCGAGGTGTACGGGATGGCATGGCAGGGCGATTCCTTGAGGACGTTCCCCGTGGAGGGGACTTGGCAGTGGAAAGATGGCGAGGAAACATCGTCCGTACAGGATTCGTCCGTTATCAAGATTAATGGCAAGAAGATTGACAACGATGACCTTTACAAGAACGGGGTCAGCGTGATCAAGTGGATATTCTCCTATTCGGACGGCTCCTCCGCCCTGATAGGCCCGGAAACGGTCCTGCGCTACGCCAATGGAAACTTTGAAGACCTGGGTGTCAGCGGGGCTTACCATCTGCGCTCGGTTTATGAACTGGCCGTTACCTCGGAAGGTGGCGTGATTGCGGGAACCTCGTTAAGCGAGTTTGCTTGGAGCGATGGTGATACCTGGTCCGAACTGAGGTATTACGACGAGAGGGGCGTTGGAAACTTGAGTGCGGCCTATGGAAACCGGATGAGGGTGCTCGCGCTTTTGTCTGACGGGATGATGATGTACCATATTTGGGGCGAAGGATTCTACCTGTACGACAAGTGGGGCGCCAACAGGCTCAAGGTCTTGACGCCGAAGGATGGGCTGTGCCTTGATCATTACAGCGAAAACTTCTCGATTGCCGCCGCGATAACGGCTGCGCCGGACGAATCGGGGTTCATTACGGCCACGGCTGCCGCAGGTGGGTACAGCCTGGTGTTTATTTCTCGTGATGGTGACGTGAGCTGCCTTAAGCAGGTGGGTAGTGCGATTGCCAATGGCCCGATTGTAGCGAGAATCGCCAAGGAAGGGACGGACTGGGATGTGTTTGTCGCAACGCGCGATGCTCCCAGCGCTTCGGTTACGGGCGCCCTCGATGTGTTCCAGATTTCGCCCCCGTCAAAAAACGGTGGCCGCATGGTCAAGATTTCCAGGAAGACCGTCAATGGTCTGGATAAGGGTGCCCCGATAGACATGGCGCTCGATTCCAAGAACGATGTTTTGTGGATGGTTTCCAACTCGAAAATCGGTTATTTCGACCTGGAACAGGATACGATAAGGATGCCTACGTCCGTGACCGGGCTTACTGGCGCGGAGTACACGTCGATGGACTTGGACCCGCATGGCAACGTGTGGATTGGCACGACGGACAAGGGCGTCTATAGGCTTTCGCGCAAGGGAGTCTCGTTCGATACGCTGACCTCGCTCCATTTCACCTCGAAAAACGGCATGCTCAGCAATGCGGTCGAGGATGTTGCGGTCAATTCCATGATGGGCGTGCTTTGGATGGCGCATGAACAGGGCGTGACCTGGTACAAGAGAAACGACCTCCGTGCCAACGAAACCTTTATGACGGATTCCGCGATAGCCGAAGTGCTTGCGTACCCGAATCCGTTCCGTCCCAAGATCCACAAGTACATTTCTTTCGACTTCCTTGCCGAAGATGCCACGTTGAGCATATACAACCGCGGCGGTGCCCTGATTCGCTTCTTTAGCGGGTCCGACATGCTCGGCGGAAGGATTGACTGGGACGGTACCGACAAGAACGGAAAGCTCGTTGTTCCGGGCGTTTATTACTACGTGGTGAAGAATTCCAAGAAAAAGAAGAAAGGTAAGTTTATCATCATTCATTGATGGGGGCGTGAGTATGGCTAAGTATGGTGCGTGTGTCTTGTGTGCTGCCTCTTTCGGGGCTGCGCTGTTTCTTTCGTCCTGTGCCGCCGAGCGACAGGGAATCGTTTGCGACGAAATCGAGTACCGCCTGAATACCATGACCTATTCGCCCGACCAGCGCGCTTACGCCGAGGAAGAACTCCGCGTATGCCGCGAGGAGGAAGCGAAAAAGAAGGGCGAGGCGGCAGCGAAGCGCCAGAGCATCTACGACCGCTTTGCTTCCAAGGATTCCACCAAATCGCAGTTGAAGGTGGCCGAAGACGGCTCCATCGTATCGTCCGAGGAACCGAAGGACGTTTCCGTTTCCAATGCGCTCAAGGATTCCAGCGGCGAGCAGACGACGAGCATCTATGAACGTTACGGCGCCATGGCTCCCGATACGTCGGCGGCAGCCCCTGCCGACACTGCCGCCAAGGCAAGCGCGCCTGCTGTGGACACCTCGGCGGCCGATGCGGGAAGTTTCCAGTAAGGCGGTCTTGTAGATGGCGAAAGTACAGACGCTTTCGGGACAGTGGTTCGAACCGGATTTGCCGGGACGCCTTTTGAAAATCGCGGGCGATATCCGCGATGCGGGCGGCCGCGCCTTCTTGGTGGGCGGCTGGGTCCGCGACGCTCTTTTGGGCCGGTCTTGCCGCGACTACGACGTCGAGGTATACGACATGGCGCAAGACTCGCTCGTGCCCATTCTCTCGAAGTACGGCCGTACGAACCTGGTCGGGAAGGCGTTCGGCGTCATCCATCTCGCCATGAAGGGACTCTCGCTCGATTTCTCGTTCCCGCGCACCGAAAGCAAGGTGGGTTACGGCCACCGCGGATTCGTGGTGCATACCGACGAGAAGTTGAGCTTTAAGGAGGCGGCGCTGCGCCGTGACTTTACCATCAACGCGATGGGCATGGAACTTCCGGAACTCACGCTTTGCGACCCGTATGGCGGTATCGACGATTTGAAGGCGCATACGCTTCGCCATGTAGGCCCGGCCTTTGCCGAAGATTCCCTGCGTATATTGCGCGGGGTGCAGTTCGCGAGCCGCTTTGGCTGCACGCTTGCGCCCGAGACTGTGGAACTCTGCCGCACGCTCTCGCTCGACGACTTGAGCATAGAACGTCTTTTCGAGGAATTCAAGAAGTGGCTTTTGAAACCGGGCAAGCCTTCGCTCGGGTTACGCGCCTTTTTGGATATCAAGCTCGACGGATACTTCCCCGAAATTCGCCCGTTCGAAGGCTCGTGGGAAACGCTCGGCGATATTCTTGACAAGATGGCGGAACTGCGCGACAGTAACGGCCTTTCGGATACGCAGGCGATGGATTTTGCGTTTGCCGCCCTGCTGTGCGGCAATGCCGATAGCGCTCTCGATTTCTTGGTGCGCATTACCAACGAGAACCACTTGCTGAAAAATGTCCCGCTACTGTTGTCGGCGCTACGGAATCTTGACGAGGGTATCGTGGACGATATCCCGGCGCTGCGTCGCCTGGCAGTCAAGCAGAACGGGCTGAAACTGCTTTGCCTGTTGGTCAAGTGCATTCCGGTCAGTTATTACCGCTCACCGGATTTTGCGACTGCCCTGTGGAACTCCGCCGCCAAATACAATTTGCTCAATGCTGCCCCGCAGCCATTCCTTACGGGCAAAAAGCTCATGGACCTGGGTGTAAAACCCGGCAAGCACATGGGCGAGATTATCAAGCAGAGTTTTGAGCTGCAACTCGACGGGAAGATTACGAGCGCGGAAGAAGCGGCCGAGTGGGCGCGGCAGGCGAGCTGCTAGCCGCCATTCAGTTTTGCGAGCAGTTCCGAAGCCTGCGAAACCAAGTTGACAAGTCCGAGTATTACCACAATCGCGAACAGCGCGTTTTTTTTGCGTTCGGAGCTTACCTTCAGGTAAACCGCGAGGAAGAGGAACATCAGGAGCCAGTCCGTCATGAAGAAGACTCTCTCGCCCGAAGCGTAAATCGTGGGGGAGAAGAACATCATGGCCTCGCAGAGCATGCCCGTCGAGAGGGTTGCCGTGCCCGCGATTCCAAGACTCCTGTGTACCGTGAAGAATGTGAACAGCGTTGCGGCAAACCACCAGGCCATCGCTACGAAATTCCAGGCGCCCGCGTTGGCGATGCTCGGGAAAACTTCGGGACGCACGGCGGGGTCGATGTAGTCGATGCCGGTATCCGAAAGAATCGTGATTCCTGCAAACGGGAGGAGGGCCGCGACGGAAAAGACGGCCGTAAGAGCCGTGAGCGCCTTGCTCCTGGCGGACATCATTAGGCAGGCCATCCAGATGATGACGAAAAAGACTTTCGCCTCGTTCGCGAACGAGGAAAGCAACCACTGGATGCAAATGAAGGCGTGCTCCACGGGCGAAAGCGTCGCAAAGGCGGGGAACCAAGTCTGCGTTTCCGTGGCGACTCTCACGGAGTTGCCGGGGGCGGCGATGCTTACGGCAAAGACGGCGAGCAGTGCGGCGGCCTCTGCGTAGATGGCTGCGGGGATGTTCTTTTTGTGGAACTTGCTAACGGCAATCCCGCAGGCGAAATAGGCGAGGAGGACAAACCCGATTTGCTCGATGGACGAGACAGCGAAAATCCCGAGGGGAATCGATGCGATGAACTTGGGGCGGGAAATGGTTCCCGACGTGAACGTGTCCAGCGTGAGGTAGATGCACGATAGCGCGCTGGCGAGAGTCCAGGTGTAAAAGATGGAACCGTTGACCCAGACGGCGGCATGCCCGCAGGTGACGATGTCCATGAGCAGGAAAGCGAATGCGCCTGTGGCAAAGAGCCGCAAAGACGGCCAGGAGGCGAGGGGGCCGCACTCCTTCGGGTAAATCTTGCGGACAATCAAAAAGAGGAGCGTGGGGAGGGCCGTCACCATGAGCGCGTTGACCACCCGCCAGAACCAGATTCCAAGGGTGAAGGAGATGTAGACGGCCGTCTCGCCGCCAAGGCGCCCAGTCCAGGTGAGGAACCTCTCCTTGATGTATTCAAGGAACGGGATGCTGTTCACGTAGTAGTCGAACAGGGCGTCGTCGCCGTCGGAATAATGGATTTTGCAGAATACCGCGAATGCGGCCAAAGCCATGGCGCCGGGGAAAAGGAGTGCTTTCCGGTTTGTCCAGCGCATGGGGCGGACTCACTTCCACCGGAACATGCCGGTGATGCCCGCGGGCACGGCGAAAACGATCATCGGGATCTGGATAATCTCTACCGGCAAAAAGGCGAGCATCTTGCGCTTGGAATGCAATTTCCACGACGCAATCATCAGGAACACGAAATCCACGAGAACCTTCGCAGCGATGCTGAATACGCACCACTGCCACGGGCATTCCAAGAAGGCGACACACCAGGGGCTTACGAACATCCAGATGTAGTAAGTGTAGATGAGCGTGAGCAGCAAGACGTATGCCTTGCTCTCGTAGTTGGTGCCGTTGCTGCTCCAGCGGGCGCGCTGGTTAAAGAGCTGTTTCCAGGTATGTACCGGCGCTGTCTCTATCACGGCGTCCTTGTCCAGGTTGTAGCAGACCTTGGTACCCGGGATTTTCATCATCTTGTGGATGAGCATGTCGTCGTCGCCGCTCGAGAGGTTGATGAGGTCGCCGAAGCCGCCTACCTTGAAGAACAGGTCCTTCTTGTAGGCGAGGCATGCGGCGGAGGCGACAATCGGGTGGCCCCAGCTGAAGCCGGCGGCTTCCATCGCGGTGTAGCCGAGCGTCTCGAGTTTCTGGTAAAGGTGCGGCATGGTGCGGCTGCCGTTGTTCTGCTTGGGTCCCTGCACAATGCAAATGCCGTCGGTAAATCGCCCGGCCATCGCGGTAATCCAGCTCTTGCGCGGAATGCAGTCGGCGTCCATCGTGAGGAGCACTTCGTTTTTGGCAATCTTGAATGCGCTTTCGAGGGCGCGTTTCTTGGGGCTTGCGATAACCGGTAAGTCCTGCGGCAGCGAAAGTACTCGGAATTTGGGATGGGTGGCGGCGAACTTCTCGAGAATCTCTTTCGTGGAATCCGTGGAGCGGTCGTCTACGCAGATGACTTCCCATTCGCCCGCGTAGTCCTGCTCGGCGAGCGCCTCGAGCGTGCGCTGCGCGAATTCTTCTTCGTTTCGCATCGGTACCACCACCGACACGCTCGGAGTGGCCTTAGGGCCCCTGTAGCGGTGCGTGCGGATAACCCCTATTATGAAGAATAGGAATAGGAGCACGTAGAGTGCGGTGAGGCATGCGACAATGATACCGCCCATATGGATAAAATTAGAAAAAGAATGTGGTCATTGGTCACTAGTCATTGGTCATTGGTTCTTATAATAGTACCTAGACATTTTTTTGCTAGCAACTAACAACTAATGACCAACAACTAATTACTAAATTATAGCTCATGTTCCATCCGTCCGCATTTGTGAGCCCGCAAGCCAAAGTCCACGAAACAGCCGTTATTGGCCCGTGGTGCATCGTGGATGCCGGTGCCGAAATTGCGGAAGGGGTCGTGCTCGAGTCCCGCGTGCATGTATACGGCGGGGTCTCTATTGGCAAGGGCACGCACGTTTACGACGGCGCCATCCTCGGCGGACCTCCGCAAGACTTGAAGTATGCGGGTGAACCGACCCGCCTCGAGATAGGCGAGGGCTGCACCATCCGCGAATACGTGACGCTCAACCGCGGCACGGTGCAGGGCGGCGGCTGTACCCGCGTTGCAGACAAAGTATTGATTATGGCCTATTCGCACATTGCCCATGATTGCCAAATCGGTGTCGGGGCGGTTATCGCGAATTCCTGCCAGCTCGGCGGGCACGTTCGTATTGGCGAGTACGCGACTATCGGCGGCGTCTCCGGAATCCAGCAGAGGAATCAGGTGGGTGCCTACGCCTTCGTGGGCGGCACGCACAAGGTGGACCGCGACGTTCCCCCGTGCGCCAAGGCTTCGGGCAATCCCGTGCGTTTTGGAGGGCTCAACCTGCACGCGCTCCGCCTGCATCCGGACCTGTTCCCCGAAAATCGCGTCGAGGCGCTGTCACGCGCCTACCGCGAACTTTACCGCAGCGGCCGTCCGGTCGCCGAAGTTATCGAAGAATTGAAAAAAGGCCCGGAACCTCTGTTCCAAGCCTTCTTCGATGAACATTGGGGCGGTAGCCTTATTCGCCCGTAAGCCCGAATGCTTCCAGCATTCCGGGGTACCAGTTCCCGCTGGACTTGTCGTAGGCTTCGAACCCGCCAACGCCCACGAATCCCCAATAATGCCAGGAGATGTCGTATTTCGCCACGGCCTTGATGAGGTCTCTTGTCCAGATGGCCCTGTACTTGTCGCTCGGGCCTTTTGAGCCGCAGGGGTTGCTCTTGCCGCCGGAGACACCGAATTCGCCCATGTTCATGGGAATGAATCCGCCGTTCTTGTCGGGGTACACCTTTTTGGCGGAGTCGGCGTAGGCCTTGAAGTCGTTGTAGGCCGTCATGGCATAGGCGTCGTCGCCCTTGCAGGCGTAGCTATGACCCTGGTGGCTGTAGTTGTAGGGCTCGTAGTAGTGGCCGCTGAAGATGATGTTGCCGTCTTCGGGCAGCTGGAGCGCGACGATATCGGCAAACTTGCCGGCATGGTAGCTTTCGAACATGATGGTCTTGTTCTTGTCTACCGACCTGATGGCTTCATAACCGGTATTCATGATCTCGTTCAAAATGTTCACGTCCTTGAAAGTCGGTTCGTTTAGGATATCCCAGACCAGCATGGTGTCGGGGAAGTCCTTGAATTCCGAGGCAATCTGCTTCCAGAGGGCGGCAAAGTGGGCCTTTTCTTCGGCATAGTAGTCGGGAAGGGTGGTCACATGGTTGCCGGCGAACATGAGTTCGTGGTACCAGTGGAAGCTCACGACTACGGCAAGGCCCGCGTCAATGGCGAGCTTCACGTCTTGCTTGACGCCGGCCAGGCGGTCGGGATTCACTTCGTGGGTTTCGGGGTTGGAATTGTGCTGCCACCTTACGGGGAGGCGTATGGAATTGAATCCGGCGTCTTTCAGGAACTTGAAGTAGTCGTCGCTGATGGGGTTGCTCCAGCTGGAGTCCAGACGGTCCCTGCAGCCGTAGTTGTAGCGCTTGAAGGGCATGTTCACGTAGTCAGAGGTGTCGGCTGCTACCAGGGGGATATAGGCCGAGTCGCCTTGGTCGAAGGCGTCCTTGAGGGTTCCGCATGTCCAGTAGGCGGCTCCGTCCCAGGCGTTTCCGAGGTTGATGCCCTTGCCGAGTCTATTGTTCATGGCGCGGCCCAGGGAGTAGTCCACGGCCTTGGCGTTGGAATTGGAAGACTCTACAGAATCCTCTCCGCCGTCGGTTGCAGTCGGCTTGTTGTCGCCCCCGCAGGCCCAGAGGCAAAGGCTGAGGACGAGAGGGATGAGATGGACTGGTTTCATGATATACCTCGTTAAATGTTTCCTTTTACAAACATACTCTTTTTTTGTCGTTCTTCAGGAAAATAAAAAAAATAAAGTGTTTACAATGGAAAACTCAAAAATACACAAAAAAACTTGGATTTATGCTTTTTTTTCACGATTGTGTCTTTTTTTTGTCATAACTCGGAAACGGAGCCCTCAAAAACAAGTTATATTATACTCCATCCGAATTTGGAGAATTTTACCTATTATGAATGGAAATCTCAAAAAAGCCATTTGGAAGTGTGCCCTCGCGGCGCTACTTCTCGCTTCTTCGTCTTTTGCCGGCTACGGTTTCAGCGATTATCGCGACCGTGACCAGGCCCGTTTTATCACCAAAGAAGGTAAACCTTTCCGTCCCGACAAGGATGTGGTTAGCGTCGTGATGCGCGAAGCCATTCCCCGCGGCGGTGGATATACCTACCAGTACCCGCGCGAGAACCCCGAACCGGTGCTCACGGACAAGTACGCCATGGAAGGTGCCCTTTCCATGGAAATCGAACTTATCGCAAGCGACTATTCCGGTGTGGCCATCTGTATCGCCGGTTCCGTCGACCTGACTCCGTACCTCGAGGAAGGCGTCCTCGAGTTCTGGATCAAGGGTGCGAAGGGCGGCGAAAATGCCCTGTTCGTGCTCGTGGACGACGGTGTGAAGAGCGGTGGCGAATCCCTGCAGGTGAAGCTCCGTTCCAAGAGCCTCGGCGAAATTACCACCGAATGGAAGCACTTTAGCATTCCCCTCAAGCTGTTCGGCATGACCGGCGTCTACTGGGATGCCAAGAACACGCGCGAAGTGATGCTCCCCTTCAGCTGGAGCAACTTCAAGGGATTCCGTCTCGAAGTCCGCAAGGACGAGAACGAGTCCTTCAAGGTATGGATCGACGACGTCGTCATCAAGAAACACGGCAAGCCGTATGAAGGCCCGGCCAACTATCCGTTCCGTAACGAGCTTTAAGAGGGGATAAGAGGACTTTATGCATAAAACAATAACTTCGCTTTTGCTAGCATCCAGTCTTGGAGCCGCATGGGCCGTAACTCCCCAGATGCAGCTGGACTCCATTCACGCCTCCCTGGATACCCTTTCCGGAAATATGGAATCGACCATCATGGGCAAGGACGACCTGCCACTCGCGGTCTCCGGTTACATGGCGTTCCGTCTCAAGAACTTCCACTACTCCGAAAGGAGCCCCTGGGTCCGGAACGACATGGCCCGCACTGCCGTAGACGCCGTGCTGAACATGAACGTCGTGGCGATGCCCAACTCTTACATGACCTTGTGGACGTCCATGAGCTTCCCGTTCGACCTCTCCGGCCTGTACTCCAACTACCTTGGATCGCAGCCGACGGCCGCTTCCACGAACGATGAACGTGTCCTGTACGACCATTCTACCGATTACTACTCTTCGACCATCAACGAAGAAATGAACTTCGGCGTGGATATCCGCGCGGGCGTGTTTGGCGCCTACGTGACCGCCGGCGGTGTCATTTGGGCAAACGCCTCCCCGCTTACCATGTGGGAACGCGAAACGGCCCCGCGCTTCGCCTGGCAGTACGAACTGTTCGAAGACGAAAAGACGGTGAGTACCTACTATAAGGAAAAGGTCTTCAAGCCGGTGAAGGAAGGCGGCCGCGCCTTCTGGACGAACCGCAGCTTCGGCGGCGTGTTCGCGAACTTCTACCAGCTGCCTTTCAACATGAAGGCCCAGTTCATGGTGTCCCAGCCGGCCGATGCCGATATCGGTACCCGCGACGGTCTGCGCATGTACGGTGGCCAGCCGGGCGAACTCGAAATGTCCGGTGGTTACGATATGCGAGGCTCGGTCTACCATGCTCGCCTTGCCAAGGAAAAGATTGCCGACAACCTGACGCTCGGCCTCAACTATATGGGCGTGGTCTTCGACAAGGGCATCATTTACGAACCGGAATTCCTCAGGCAGTGGGTTAACTACGGTGCAACCTTCTACGGCGCCGATTCTACTCCGATTCAGCTGAATACGCATGTGGCTTCTATTGATATTAAGGGCAATGTTACCCCGAAGCTGTACTTGATGGCCGATGTGGGCGTGAGCATCACGGACTCTATCAAGTTCTACCAGTCTGCCGAGGTGCAGGGCTACGACAAGGCCAACCCGGCGTCTGGTTTCTCTGAAGATGCTTACGAATCCAAGATCAACACCCCGCAGGTGGGCGTGTACGTGAAGGCCCAGAGCAAGTACATCGAGGGCTGGCCCATGACGGTGGAAGGCGCCTTCTTCCAGAAGGACTTCTACTCTCCGTACTCTCTGACTAACCCGTCCCGCTTTGCCAGCTGGCGCAGGGACGAAGCCTTCCTGAACGGCGGTTCTCTCCGTTACACCCCGAACATGGCGGGCATCAACTTCAAGTTGGAACCGACCTTCAACCGCGGTTACTTCGATTTGCAGTACGGTCAGCACCGTCAGATTGAGGAAGGTCAGGACGTCGTCTGGTTCAACTACCGCCTGAACGGCCGTAACATGTGGGAATCCACCAACTCCTGGACCAAGCACAAGCCGCTCTTCATTGCCGACTCGGGTAACTCCGACTACGCCGGCTACATCGCCCGTACCGGCGCGATAAATGGTTCTGAAAAGGGCATCAAGCAGTACCGTCAGCAGGGCGGTCTCTACGGTGGAACCTGGGAACTCTGGGAATCCTTCGTGGCTTACGAAAATACCGATCAGGCTAAGGAAGAAGAAGCTCCGGCCCATACCAAGTGGTCTTCTTACCTTTCCTTCATGGGTGGTTACGACATTGGTGGCTGGCTCGGTACGGACCGCACCATCATGATGACCCTCTATGCGGCAATCTCCGGACTTTCTACGTCGTTTGCTCCGATTGCTTACAGCGAGTCTCAGTCGGACATGCTCCTCTGGAGTTTCTACACGCAGTTTGAACCGTCTATCGCGGTACACCCGAAGTTCCACGTTGTAGGCATCATCGGTATGGAAACGTTCCGTTCCGAATACGCCTACCGCACGGTTAGCCCCACGGTGACAATCGCAAAGAAGTCGGAATTCTTCGATACGTACAATACGAGCTACTTCGAAAAGGCTCCTATCAACTATCTTGAAACGGCTTTCGGTTGCGGTTTTGACTGGGACTTTGCCGAACGTGCCGGTCTCCATTTCCGCTATAAGTTCATGACCCATTCTGACGAATTGATTTCTGAAAATGATTGGCATTCCCATTACATTGCAGCAGAAACCAAGGTTTGGTTCTAAGAGGGGGTAGCTAAAAATGAATATGAAAATGAAAAGATCTTTGTTTGCCCTCCTTGCCGCGACGGTGGCTAGCGCCGCCTCCCCGGTAGTAGACAACCAGAATTTGTTGGAAAGCAAGGTTGACTCCATTAACGCGAAGCGCGGCCTTGAAATCGGCGGTGCTATCCGCGGTGTGGCCCAGGCTACTTACTTCGATAGCGACCAAGACGGAACGGTCAAGAAAATGATGCCCGATGTCGAAAAGGACGAATTCGTCACGGCCGACCTCGACTTCCATTTCCGTCCGTACGAAAGCGTGCGCGCCAATGCGACCATGCGTCTTGAAGCTGGCATGCAGGAATACTTCGCCTCTGCCGCCAAGAGCATCTCGGTGGCCTGGATTAACGTCGAAGGCAATATCGGCAAGTCCTTCTACTGGATTGTCGGTGACTTCCGCCAGCAGTACTCTCCGCTCACGTTGTTCCTGCCCTCGGTCGACATCATGTACGAACCGCTGGTGTTCGAACGTCAGCGTCACATGGCCCAGAAGTCCCAGTTCATCGAAGGCAACCAGCGTAACCTGCAGGGTGTGAACCTCCAGTTCCGCACCATGCCGAACAACACGGTCGGCGAAATCCGCGCCGAAGCCTTGATGGCTCGCCTGAACCGCACCGCAGTCCTCGACTTTACCGGTGCCGAAGGCAACGTCATGACGAATACCGAACTTCCGGGCGGCTCCCAGGCATCGAACATGGACAAGTGGCTCGCTGCCGGTAACTTGGAACTCTTGCCCCTGAACCGCAACGCCTATGCCGGTTTCACGGGAATGTTCATCTTTGACGACGAAGAATCCTTCTCGTACACGGATCGTCACCAGAATGGAAGCATCCTGGGAGCCTATGTCCGTGAACCGATCAACCCCTACGACATGGACGCCCAGCAGACGCTGGTCGTGAGCGGCCGTATCGGTGGTGACCTCGCAGGGTTCCTCGGCAACAACAAGCTCATCTTGGATGCCGTGGCCGAAGTCGCGATGTCCAACGACAAGGTCTATACCCATACGCCGACTTTCGTGGAAGATGCGAAAGGCAATCCCGTTCCTGGCGAAGACCTCATTGAGGATTCCAAGGAAAAGGGTATGGCGATTCTCGCCACGATCAATGCCGGGTACAAGACAGACCTCTGGAATGCAAGACTCTCCGCTAATGTCATCCGTAACGACAGCGGCTGGTTCAACAACGCCGCCCAGTCCCCGAGCTTCTTTGCCCAGCGTATCTTGAACTCCGACCTCGACGGTAACACGGTCAAGTATGGCGTGAACTCTCCGCTGTACAGCACCTTCGGTGCCCTCTACAGCTTCAACCCGAAGTTCTCTCCGGTGGCTACCTCCCTCGGCACGAATGACGCTGCCTTCGAAGATGGCCAGACGGAAAGCTACAACATTGCCAACTACAACAAGAACTCCTGGACGACCAACGTCTACACGCGTAGCCAGTTGGCGCTGATGGAAATGATGCTCCTGGATCCGGCCCTCCAGATGGCCCTCCCGTACGGCCTTGCTACAAGCAACCGCGTCGGTGGTCAGGGAACCGTTACTGCCGGCTTCAAGGACTTCGTCGAAGTCCAGGGCCTCGTGACCGTGCTTTCTCAGGTCAAGCCGGTTATCGGCTTTGAAGCGGTAAAGTACATGGAATACGGTGGCGGCGCCAAGGCCGACATCTTCAAGGCCATCGGTTTCTCCAAGCCGCTCGAGATTTCCGGTTCTTACAAGCATTCCGAACGTAAGGCCGATTTCGATGCGGACGTGTCGGGTGTTTCCGGTTCCGGCGAACTCAAGAGCGACTTCATTAATGCGGGTCTCTATGTTCAGTACCTGCCGCGCCTGGGTGTGACCGCCGGCCTGCAGATGGTGAATACGGAATACAACGACCTCCAGGCTGCCATGAGCGGTCTTCTCGCTCCGCTCATGAAGAGCAAGCAGATGCAGTGGATGGTCGGCCTCGACTACTCCATCGAGAAGAACGCATGGCTCGCGGTGAATTTCGGTATCATCTCGGTTTCGAACGAGTACAACTCTAGCCAGCTGGTGGCCCTTGCCGCCGCCGGCGAGAAGGTTACGACCGGGAAGGTCGAGGGAGGTGTCTTCAACATCCCCGACTACTATGACGTCAGTAAGGATAAGTCCGGGAAATACAAGAACGAATTTACCCAGACTATTATTGAAGCTTCCCTTAATGTGGAATTTTAATGGGAGGATGTTAGCATGAATTTCAATATGAAAAATCGCACTATCGCTCTCACTTCTGCACTCTTGTTCTCTGCAGCGTCGGCCTTCGCCGCCGCTCAGGATTCCGTTGTCCAGGAACAGAAATCCCTCTTGCAAAAGTTGGATTCCCTGCAGGAAGCCGTCATCGGCCTCAAGCTGAACGGAACCGCCAAGGCTGGCGCCATCGCGTCCCTGGCCAAGTCCGACCAGTTCAGCGACGATTCGCCGACACACGAGACGCAGGCCTACACCGACGTGAACCTGCTTTTGACCGCCCGTCCGAGCAGCGAGACCATGGTTACCCTCCAGCTCCGCTTGCACAAGGATTGGCAGAGCGCCTTTGACGAGAACAACAACCCGGTTATCGGTCACTGGTTCAGCTACGATGGTTCCATCCTGAACAAGCATCTCGATTTCAACTTGGGCTACATGCGTGTCGGTTTCACTCCGCTTACGCTCTTTGCCCCGCAGCCGTTCTTGCTGCAGGAACCCGAGATCTTCGCGCAGGAACGTGTTGAAGCCCTGGCCCAGCGCAACCTGGATACGACTTCCCGCCGCCTGTTGCAGGGTATCAATGCCGACTACCATAGCGGCCAGCTCGGCAGCTTTGTCGACGACGTTCACGCCCAGTTGACGGGCGCACGTCTCCGCAACACTGCGAAGAAGACCGACCAGCTGTTCTTCGACTTCGACTGGTCCGACCGTTACTTCTATGGTGCACGTCTCGGTGTGGGCGTCATGGGCGCCAAGGTCGGCGTGAACTACACGGATGTGTTCGACCGCACGCTGAGCCGCGAATCCCGCGGGCTTGCATCGGGCGATACCGTCTACTACGAAGACAACTCGATTCTTTCGTTTGAACTCGGCTTCGACTCCAAGAAGCTGCTGCCGACGCTCCCGGTGACCTTCGGACTTGATGGTGAATTCGCCTTGTCCAAGTGGAATGCTGAGATGGAATACTTCGCGGCTACCATGGAGAAATCCTACTCGATTGCCGAAGGTACCTACATCGACGAAAGTGGAAACCAGGCGACTACTGTTTATGTGAATACAGCTATGCAGCCGGGTGATACCGAATACAAGGAAGATGTCGCCGACACTAAGGGCAATGCCTTCTATGTGACCCCGTATGTCAGCGCTTCTATCGCGGGTATCGAGGCTGAATTGAAGGCCACCTACCTCCAGACAGAAAAGGAATTCTGGTCCGAAATGGCTTCTGCCCCGAACTTCCGCGGCGGTGCCATCATCCTGAACTCCAATGCGCTCTACAGCAGTGACATCTACACGACGGCTCTTGCAGCCTTCGGTATGTCGAGCCTCGAGAACCTCTACATGGCGGTGTACAATTCCAATCCGCTCAACGCGACGAACCTCATGACTTCCCAGTCCCTGGCGAACGCGCTGTCCAATACGGATGAATCTCAGTACCTCTTCTCCAAGCTGTACAACAACTACAAGAACGCACACTTCTACCGCAATGGCTACGATGCCGGGACCATCAAGCGTCTCGAACTCGAAGAAGCCGTGTACACCCTCGATCCGTCTGTGAATATGGCGCTCCCGTTCGGCCTCGCCACTCCGGACCGCAAGGGGTTCAACCTCTCGTTCAACGCGACCTGGAACGATGCCGTGACCGTGAATGGCTACTTTGGCCAGATCAAGCAGACGGCTGCCGCCATCGATCTTGAAACGGGCGCCGAACTCGAGAACAAGTATACGGAATTTGCCGTGGGTGGCAGTGTGGATATCGGACGCCTCGCCAACCTGAACCGCAAGATCCTTTTGCAGGGTTCTTACGACCATGCCGAAGAAGACAGCTACATGAAGCGCAAGGCCGACCGCATTATGGGCGGCGCCTCCGCCGACATCTGGGGCCCGTTCGCCTTCCAGGCCGGCATCCAGATGGCCAACAAGGAATTTGGCAATGCTCTTTGGATTACCGAGACTGCGTCCATTTCCAAGGTCGAAGAAATGTTCCTCCTTGCCGGTCCGCGCATTCGTATTGCCCCGAATTCCTACCTGACAATTCAGTACGGCATGCTTAACGACAAGATGTCCTTGAATACGATTGTTCCTGTCCTCGATGCTGCTGGTCTCCCGGTTGTCGATCCTACGACGCAGCTGCCCCAGACCAAGAATGCCGCCGACGAACTTTCCATCAACAAGAACGTCATCGTTGCCGATGTAACGGTTAATTTCTAAGAGGTACGCAAGATGAAACTTCTTAACAAATACCTGATTTCTTTTGCGGCGCTTGCGTTTGCCGCTTGTTCCTCCATGGATATCGATGACGCCGAGACTGTTTCGGAAAACTTCCCGGAAGATTTTGACGATGCCGTCTACATGGAACTCCATCCGGAACTGGTGAGCATGCAGGTGCGCAACTATATCGCTGACTACAATGCCAGTGTCAAGGAATCCTTGGTTCCGGATTCTATAATAGCCGATTCCAATGCCTTTAGCGCAGACACGGCCCTCCTCCACCAGATTTACGCGACACCTTGCTATGGTGGCTATGGCGAAACTCGCTGGGCAGATGCCTGGGCTCCGGTCATAACCGACTCGCTGGTGTGCCAGCTGAAGGAAGTGTACGTGCAGCTCAACCTGTGGAAGAAGACCACGGTCAAGGATTCCGCGGACACGGATTCTACGAGCGAAGGGAAAGTCGATTCGACGACCTTCAGCCTGGTCGCCCCGATTACGGTGGTGAAGGATTCCGCCGATACGACCAAGTTCGTTTCGGTGACGGGCATGCCGAAGGATGATACGACTGCGACTGACCCGGTAACTTACGTGATAAGCGATTCCCTGGATGTACTTACCGGCAAGCACATGGGTACGACGAAAACGGATACGGCCAGTTGCGATACGATTCCCAACGAAAAGCCGGGATCCCTCAAGTCGGTCGATGTGACCTTCCTGCACGGTTTTAACTTCATCGATACCAGAGATGACTGGAAAAAGATCAAGGCTGTTCCCATAGATACATTCGCGATAAGCCTCCAGTATGTCTTGTATGGTGAATCCCACGGCTGGGCCTACCGCAAGTGCAAGGATACCGAAAAGGATAATCCTAAGATTTCTGAGGAATATCCTGTGACAAAACGTTATTGTGTCGATGCTAAAGGCGATGTCCGTGAGATTAAGTAAGGCGAGGTAATCATGAATATTAAATCTATTGCTCTGGTACTTACGCTCGGTTTTGTCGCAGCCCAGGCTGCGGCGGACAAGGTCGTTGGTTATTTCCCCTATTGGAGCCAGTATTCTCAGTTCTATCCGAAAGATATCCGCTACAATACGGTGACCAATGTCCACTACTCGTTCATTGTTCCCGGTGAAGACGGCTCGCTTTCCTTCGCCGACGAAAACGACGCGACGAACTTCAAGACCTTGGTAGACCTCACGAAGGAAAATGGCGTCAAGCTCATTGTGGGTGTTGGCGGCATGGAAAACGAGGGCGCGCTCAAGGCTATCGCCTCTTCCGATGAACTCCTTCCGCAGTTCGTCTCCAACGTCGGCAGCTGGCTTTCCGCTAACGGCGGCGACGGTATCGAACTCGACTGGCAGAACCTCACGGCCGAAGACGCCGAACTCTACGCGAAGATGCTCAACGCTCTCGTGGACGGACTTTCGAATTACACGGTTACCGCGGTGATTTACCCGGCCGTGGGCATGGACGCCTACAAGGCCGAAGCGCTCAACCGCGCCGCCTACGTGGACGTGTTCATGACCGACTTGATGACTGAAGAGTCCTCGACGGTTGTCCCGAACCAGGGTGCCGTTTCCATCCAGCAGACGCTCGAAGAAGTCGCTGCTGCCGGCGTGCAGAAAGACCTGCTCGTCCCGGTGGTGTTCCTCTACGGCAAGTCCTGGATTGGTGCCAAGGGTCTCGGTTCTTCTCACCAGGGCTACGGCAGCGGTAACGAAGGTTACCTCCCGTACGCTGAACTGATGGGCAAGTTCGATTCTCCGGACTACACCGTCACTTTCGATGAAGCTTCCAAGTCCGAAGTGGCCGTGAGCGAATCCGAAACGATCGTGTTCATGGGCATTCCCTCCGTCAAGGCTGTTGCCGAATACGTGAAGAGCGAAGGCATGTCCGGCGTGGCCGTGTACGACCTCTCGCAGGACTTCCACGAACCGATCGTCTCCCTCCTGGTGACCATCGGTCTGCAGCTCCGCCCCGAAGTGAACTACAAGGCAACTCCCAAGAAGAAGTAATCTTCGGATAGCTTAGCTTTTAGAGACCTCCCTCCGGGGAGGTTTTTTCGTCGTTCGCTTTGAGGTATTGGCTCGGCGCGTTGCGCCTCTGGGGTGTGGGGTGATGTGGACAAATGCGTAGGGCGAGAGTCGCAGCCATGCTTGCATGGCTATAGCCGAGCCGCTAAGGTTGGGGCGTTGCCCCATCCATCACCTTCACCGGATCAAAAAAAATCCCGGGGGTTGAACTGAACCCCAAAAGTTGGACAGTTTAAAGTTAGGATAAAACAGCATTATGAGTCCGGTATTGTACCGGGCTCATTCCTTTTAGGCGCAGCTTTATTCGGTCGTTATTGTAGTATTCGATAT
>Ga0310697_10000323_pt1 | contig 67915 bp, 88 predicted proteins | sample 172DNAGHGlowgp2_FD_203883 | JGI IMG/M metagenome (GOLD analysis project Ga0310697, IMG submission 203883) | Sheep rumen microbial communities from Palmerston North, Manawatu-Wanganui, New Zealand - 1728 DNA GHGlow gp2 (v2) (version 2) | ecosystem: Host-associated > Mammals > Digestive system >...
AAATCTTAGTGCCACACATCCCGTGTTTGGTACTATATTTGATAATTCTTTCGCGTTTTTGGCAACCGCACGATGTAGTAAGATTGTGATTCAAAGCGCTAGCATCAACAATAACGTCGTTACCGCAATCACAATGACATTTCCAACAAGTTCTTTTACCTTTATTTTCAGCGCGTTCAATGACGGTTAAACGTCCAAACTTCATACCGGTTAAATCCTTAAACTTACCCAAATTTATCACTCCTTCATTGACGTAAACCGCAGGAAGTGATAAAATTTAAAATACAAAATTCCTGCGGGATTGTCTATTGTTTGTCACGGCAATTTTACCACAGGGATTTTTGCTTTTCAAGAATATGTTTCGCCGAAAGGCGCTTTTTTTATTGGAGGTGATATCTTGTCATACGATTTAAGAACAATTCTTTCTTTTGGCGACGGTCACTTGGACGACGTGGAAATTTCGGACGGCGTCATTGAAAACGTCAACTCCTACGCGCGCATAATTCGCATTGATGAATTAAGTGACGATAAAGTAGCGATTGACACGGAGAGCGCGGTAATTGGCAAGTACGAAAATTTTAACGCGGGCAATGACGTCTTGATACACGTTTCGGCGTCGGCGCAAGAAACCGACTATCTCGGCAAGTATATGGTGGCGAAAATCCTTTTGGCGCAAAACGGCTTGCTGACATTAAGCAAAAACGTCACGGACTTAATCCCGCGTGATAAATTTGACCTGTACAATTTGCAAATGGTAACTGCGGCGAATTTCGACTGCTTGACGCTGAAAGAAGGCGGGGTAATAATGCCGCCGGTATTCGACATACACAAACTTTGTGGCGGGATTTTATTCATTCGCGTATTCGATTCGCTTAAATTTGAGGGCGGTCACATAAGCTTAGGCGACAGCGGCATACCGAGTAATGCCAAACATTTATTCAGACCGCTTACGGAACAGGAAACGGCGGCGAATGGCGAAGGTGACTTTGCGAAATTCAGCGGTCAAGAAAACTTTATCACTGCCAAAAGACTTCTGCTCAATGCAGGTGACGGAGCGGCTATTATTTCCGCGAAAAATATTTACTGCAACGATAAATCACGCATTGGCAACGTCGACACGCACGGTGCGCATTTTTGCAGAGGTGCCGAAAATTCCGTTGGTGTTAAGCCTGCAAACGTCACGAACATTGGCGGCAGTACGATTCTGATAGCGGCAGAAAATATTGTTGACTTCAATGCGAAGATGATAGCGAAATATCGGACGGCGGCGACTAAGGAAAGTGAAGTCGGCAGGGGACTTTGCCGTTGCTATATCGCGTCCAATACGCCGTTGCGAAATGACGAGGGCTTGTACGCTTATGACGTTTTGCATACGCCGTCATTTCTTGACGCGGTTAATATACACGACTTCGGCGCGGGAACTTATGGCAGTATCGTCAACCCTACGAAGGCGATTAACAACTACGCGCGAGTTACGGCGATTAATCAAGGCGGCTGTCGGCTGACACTTGCCGATGAGACCGTAAACGGCTTGACGCCGATTGACGTAGACGCTATGGTTATCGTGCAGGTAATACAAAAAAGCCATTTACATACGCAATACGCCGGCGAAATTGTTTTGGCAAAAGTTATGTCACGCGGTGAAAATTACGTCGTGATTGATACTCCTGCACCTTCAGTAAGTCTTGAAAATTATGCAATGCAAATTATCTCGGTGCCGCAATTTGTCAATTTTACATTGAACACCAATTACACCGGCACGCCGAAATTTAACGGCAAGGTCGGCGGAGTGTTCGCGGTTGCGGCGAATAATTTATGCGACATCAGCGACGGCAAAATCAGCGTCGAAGGTAAAGGCGGCGCACCTGCTTATGGGCGTGAAGGTCTTGAATATATCGGCAACGCGCAGGACTTTAATCGCTTGCCACTCGGCGAAGGTCACGGCTCGGCGTTTATTTTGGCTAAGACGTTAAAGCTTAGTGCTAACTCACGCATTGGCGCGACGTACAGCGGCTTAGGCACGGGTGACAGATTCGGCGGTGGCAACGCTACTCAATCCAATATTGGCGGCGGTTATTCAGGCGGTTTTGACGAAGACGGTACAGGCTCGGCAGGTGGTTATATCGGCGGCGGCAGTTATGCTGCACGCTACGGCGGTTTAGGCGGTTCCGGTGCAAGTGGCGGCACGTCTGAAAATTATCGCGAGCTTGAGACGTCCAAAATTACAGGCGGTTACGGTTCAAACGGCAAGGCGAACGGCAACTTTGAAGGCGGCAAGCAGGGCGCACATATTTTTGTTGTTGCTGATAAAATTGAAAATTTCAGTCAAGCTGTATTTTCGACAGGCGGCGAAGGCGGTCAAGGCGGCATTTACCAAGACGGAATTAACGGTGCGGCAGGTTACGGCGGCGGCGCGTCTGCTAACGGTTCAAGCGGCGGTTCAAGCGGTTTTTGTTTTATATATTGCAATTAGCGCGGTAATGTCTACGGGCAACCGCGTTTTTTAGTGCTAAAATGAAATATCTGAAAATTTTATTTCAGTTTAGACGGTTAATCTGAAATAAGGCGCAGAAGTCGACACACGCCGCCTTTCAGACAAAAAAAAGGAGGAAAAACCTTATGGCAATTACCAGCAAGTTGCAGGTCGTGACTAAAGACAGCAACAACAAAGTGCTTAATCGCACGGTGTCTTACGTCAACCCCGAGACCAGCGACAGCGATTTACAAACATTTGCAACGGCATACACGGGACTTTCACGTCGCACCTTTAGCGACATTTACCGCATTAACCGCGAGGATATCACCAATGCGACGGCGGAGCCTGCAGAGCCTGCGGTTAATGTAACGCCTGCCGTAACTATTGCTAACAACGTGATAACTTTTGCAAGCCCGTACTTTACTCCTGCGCGCGAAAACGAGCTTGCACAAAAAATTATTTGCGATATTGTAAATAACAATTACGCGGGCAAAGGTAGCGGCGTGACGTACGAAACGGTAACAGGATTTAGCGAAAATGACACTTACTATAACGTTTTGGGTACGTTAAGCGACGGCAGTGTTATAACCGCTGAAAATGCTACAAGCACCAACCGCTTGCAAAAAACAAAATTAACTCGAAACGCTGAAAATATAATGTTTTATGGCAACTACGCAGAAGACGAAAGAGCCGTGGGTGAAACAACAATGACCGAATTATACGTAAGCTTGGACAAGGAGTATTTGGTGAACCAATTTATTGCCGGCACACTTACTATTGCCAACTGTATTTCGGCTTTAAACACGTCATTGGAAACCGAGTTTGCAGACCACGAATTGGGCGGAGTTCCACAATTTACCTACACGCCGTCTGCAGGAAGCATAACTTTTGCGCCGTCTTTCGGTACAGGCAACGCATATGCCTTTGTGTTATCAAGTGAAGGCACTGACGGCAATGCGTTATTACGCGAATTAATTGGCAACAGACTCTTTGAAAGTTATTACGATGAAAGCGGGGACAGTTACTATTATGTAATTCTCAATCCCGACTACACGGAATAAGGAGGTAAAAAAATGGGCGAAGTAGCACGCACAATACAAATTATGTCCACTAAGCCTAGTGGCAAAAAAGTCAGCAAGTCAATCACCAATGCTAACCCCGCCGCCGAAAATGTCGCGCTGAAAACTTTTGCCGACGCTTACGGTGACTTGTCAAACAACACCTTGAATAAAATTTACAAGGTTGACAAAAAAAATATTACTCCGCAGGGCAATTAAACTTACGGCGCAAAACTCGACACACGCCGCATTTCAGATTAAAAGGAGTGAATAAATATGTTGTTTGACATTCAACTTTTCGCAGAGAGTTGGGCGGCGACACCTGTTGCCAATGTTAAATTCGACGTAAACCTTAACGCAGACGGTTATATCGCAAAAGAAGGCGATACCTTTGCAGGTCAAAAAACCTTCACAATGAAGGGATTCAGTGCGACGGGCACGCCTGCGCAAGCCAACGCTGTACTTGACAAGATTATTGGCGATATCGGCGGCGGCAGTTATGTCAGCAATTCAAAGGTTCGTACCATTACGCAGGGCGTAGACGGCGAGCCGGACTGAAATTAAGAGAGGTGAATTTAAATGGCTACTAAGGCAGAAATTAATTTGACTTTCGGCTATGGCGACGAAACAACACGCAAATTCAGTGTGGGTCCGTACCCCGAAATGGCGGAAAGTGATTTGACGGTAGTTAAAGCCGCCGTTAAAAATTTTAATGCGACGGGTCTTGCGGACGTTGCTGACTTGATTCTTTCGGACGGCGGTTCAAGTTGCACGGGTATTGTCGGTGCAGGCGTCTCAATGACAAATTCCCGCGAAATTAATCTTAACGGTTAAGGAGGTGTGAATTATGGCTACAGCACTTAAACTTTACACCAAAGACCAAAACCTTAATGCGATTAGCAAAACTGTCGGCAACGTCAACCCCGTGGCTACGGACTATGTGCTTAAGCATTTTAGCGAGCAACTTGTAAGTTTGTCCGCAAATACCTTGCAAAAGATTGAACGTGTTGACACGAAAGATATTACTAATGCTGACACCGATACTTCTACTGTAAATTGGGTACTTCGTAGCACGTCTGACATATTCAGCGCCGACAGTGAGAAATACGCGGCGGCGGCGGCTGGGCTCACTAACGGTATGATGTACATTGGTATCAACGAAAATGGCGGTGCCAACCGTACGGTTCCGATAGACATTGACGCTAATTTTAAAGCCCTTAAAGGCGTAGTTGAACTCGGCAAACTCATCAGCTCTAAATTAGTTCAAGCTATCAACGGAGAGATTATACCTTTAGCTACAGTAACAGGTTCGGACGGACAACTTGCATTCAGTGATTTTTTCAGTAGCAGGGTAAACAAAGTAACCGTTAGCGCTACCACTCAAGGCATCATAACTTCCATATGGGAAGGCGTGGTACAGCCCGCCTCAACTGCAGACTATACCGTTACATTTGAAAGTAACGTTATCACTATTCAGAAGAAATAATAGACTGGGGGGACAATAATGAAATTCGATATTCAGCGTTTTGCCGATACTGTTACCAGTTCCAGCGTCGGCAACTTGGTACTTAAGTTTTACGACGGAGACACGCGCACATTGCCGATTGACGACCCGCGCAGTGACTTGACGGCGACAGAAATTAACGAGTTTGTTGACGTTATGAAACAAACCCAGCCGCTCATTGGTGACGAGGCAGGTGCGTCTATTGTCGGCGCAGAGAAATTTACAATCGTCGAGAAGACCGACGTTAAATTCGACTTGTCCGAATAGAAATAACGCCGTGTTGACGGCTTGAAAAAAAATTGAAATTTGAAATTTGAAATTTAAAATCTGAAAGTGGCGTGTGTCGAGTTTTGCGCTTTTTTATATGGAGTAGTGGGAGCCTTGAAATATAGGTTCCCAAATTTTTTTTAGGCATTTTTAAGGGGATATGGAAATGACGAAGGAAACAGCTAATAAATTTTTGGACGCCAACATTGAATTTCAAGGCGTCATTATGAAAATTATTGAGGAATTGGACGGCATAAGTGTCAGCGACGCGAAAAAGATTTTGGACGCCGTGAATTGTTTTCTGGCGGAAAATACTTTGATTGACGCCGCGACAACTAAGAGTTTGATTTTGGACGGTGACAGAGATGAATAAGTACACGGCAGAGGCAATTAACGATATCTTAGAAATTTTGGACGGTATGTCTTTCACGGAGATTGACGCAGTTATAGACGCGGTGGAAGGCGTGTCAGACGCCGCAAGAAAAAGCGGGGAAGAATATTTTAATTTCGCCGAATACGCTTTAACACGTAGGCAGGGTGATAACAATGCTTGATACAAACACAATGCAACGCGGCACGGACACATTTGAATTTCGGCGCCGAGCTTTGCTTAAGACAACAGAGCCTTTGGACTTGACGGGCGAAACGCAAGTCAGCGGTTTTGTGGTTTACGGCACCGAGCCTATTGGAACTTCACGCCGCGTAATTTTTGAAGTCGACGGCAAGCTTTATTACTTTACAAATGACGGCGTCACGGAATATTGCTCATATGGCGACATCGACGACATTTTAGAATACGGAAACACGGCGGCTGAATTATTGGAAGTGAACGGCATTGCCAAATGGCTCGGTAAAAAAGTTTATCCGATTATCGCACTTGACGCCCCGCGCGACGCTATTGTTATGCCAAAAATTAAACTCGGCTTGAAAGTGAATTGCTTTAATGACGAGTATCAGCGCGACCAAATTTCGCCGATTTTTGAACTTAAGCACGGCACGAACCCTGCGCGAATTGTCACGGCTGATTTTAATAAAGCTAATAACGGCTATGCTAAATCGGACGTCAAAATCAGACTTCGTGACGCCGCAGGTGATTGGGGTGACTGGCTTGAAATGACTGCGGCTGTCGGCAAGGAGGCTACAGCGGTTCAATTCAAGGCGACGTACATTTTGACCGCGCTTGACGGCACGGACGAGGCAAGCGTTTTTGACTGCAATGTTTCTTACGTCACGGACGCAGAAAATCTTTCAGGCGACGTCTTAGAGCTTTACACCTTGCCGCAAACTTACTATCAAGATTTAGGCACGTGCTACGCGATGATTAAGCACACCGAGCTACTTGACGCGGAGATTAAAGCCTATATCAAGTTCGCGACGCCGACAAAAAAGCGCACCAACATTGTAATTGGACGCGGCAACGGCGCGATTGATACTTACTATTTGGGAATTAACGGCGGCATTGACCCGCGCATTAACCAAAACACTTTGCACTTGACGGCAGGCGGAAAAACTATCACCGATTTTTACTACAACACGCAAGCGGCGACGGTTGACCTTAAAGCAGATTCAGGCGTTGAGATTCGCGCATCCTATGAATATGACGTTGACGCCGAAAACTGGATTGAAATGGCGGGTGAACTTTCGCAACCTTACGGCGACGCGGGACTTTATATGTCACGGTTCATCCACCGCTTGACCGAGTTTACAAACAAACGTACAAGCGCCGTGAAATTTGTGCTTGAACGAAAAAGCGGAGTGCAGACCGAAACAATTTTGGCGACGTCGACAGGCAAGACGCTGACATTTATGTTGCCGCACCGAGCTAAGGGCGAAGATTTAGTTTGCTCTGGCAACTACGACTACGACGAGGCAACGCAAAAATTGACCGTGACAGCCGCGCCCGACGAAGTGATTAGAGTTGCTTACAAGTGGACAGGTGAATTTCCACGCATTGAAAATATTGCGGTTGGTTGGACTGCCGCGACGTAAAGGGGTGATATTATGGGGATTTCTTGGAGCGTTGGACTGCGCGAAGACCAAGTATTTGACAAGGCGAAGGGCGAAGTTGACCGAAAAAATTGGGCGACGCTAAATTCAGCATTGAATGACGAAACCGCCGCGCGTGAAAGTGTCGACGCTGAAATTAACGCTGATAAAGCCGCGTTGTGGACGGCACTGCAGGACGAAACAACTTTACGCGCTCAGGACGATTACGAATTACGGCAAGAATTTTTAAATATTACGTCAAGCGAAACGTCAATTAGAGCCGCCGCAGACGAAACACTAAAAGCCGCGCTTGATTCTGACGTTACGGCGCTTAAAGCTTTAATCGACACGGAGCGCGAAGAAAGAATTGCAAACGATTCGGCGGTAGTTGAACAGATTAATAATAAGTACGACCCGCTGATTAATGACATTAACACGGCGATTGCAAATGAAAATACTTTGGCGGCTAAACGCGATGACACAATGTTTTCAGCACTAAGCGCGTCAATATCTGCGGAGCAAAAATCACGCGGCGACGGCGACGCGGCTTTACAGACTGCAATTAACAATCTCGGCAAGTCGGCAGTTGATTCAGTCAAGGCTGAAATTAATGCGCGTCAATCTGCAGATGCTACATTACAGCAAAACATTGACAAAGTGGCGGCTAGCATTACAAGCGGCAGTTTTACGGTTGAAGAGTTCAAACCGTCAAGCACGACGCAGGAGGGCAAGGCAGGTATTCTCCCCGCGCCGCCTAAACTGCAGACCGAAGAACAAATTTTATTGCCGACTAATTTTGGGTGGAAGTCACTTGCTGATACAAACATTTTTATCGGTACGACGCCTTCACAAAAATTTGTACCGTCATATACAGGCAACACGATTTATCCAGCGTGGAAAGATTATGAAGAGCAAAAAGTAAGTGTACGCGGCGATTTATCGGCAGTCAACGCGGGAACTTACACAGTGTATTTTAAGCCGGTTGGCTTGTATTGTTGGAGTGACGGCACGCGCGGTGAAAGGGTAGTGCAGTGGACAATTGCGCCTGCTTTAATCGCAATTCCTACCGCCGCGACTACCACTTTTGACTACACGGGCAACGTGATATCTCTCAATGCCGCTAACGTCGACTTGACCAAAATGGATAAAAACGGTCAAGATTCAGCAACCGAGCAAGGCAACTACAGCGTCACGTACACGCTAAAAGACCCTGCGAACGTGCATTGGAGTAATAACTCAACGGCGCCCGTAACAATCAGCTGGAAAATCCAAATTAAGGAGCTTGATAAACCTTCTGCCGCCAATACCACTTTTACTTATGACGGCAACACTAAAAAGCTTGACGTTGACAATTACAATGCGGCGTTTATGACTGTTACCGGTACGACGTCCGAAATTAACGCGGGAACTTACAGCGTCACGTACGCCTTGAAAAATAAAACGTCAATGCGCTGGGCGGACGGCAAGACCGATGACGTCACAATTACGTGGACGATTAACCGTCAAAAACTCTCCTACGCCGAAAGTAATTTGACGTCAAACCCACTTGAATACACGGGCAATAAGCAAAGTGTATCGCTTAACGGCTATAACTCGGCTAAGCACGTTTTAAGCGGCGACACTACAGGCACGGCGGCAGGTTCATACACCGTCACCGTCACGCCGAATCAAAACTACGAATGGTACGAAGGCGGCTACGGCGGCAAGCAAGTTGCGTGGAGCATTGGCAGTATGTCATTTGCCAAACCTACCGCCGAAAAAACCGTTTTTACTTACACGGGCAATTCAATCAGCTTGAACGTTCAAAACGTTAATTTGACTTATATGGACAAAACGGGTTCCGACACTGCGACGGCAAAGGGGACGTATTGGGTCAAGTACACGCTTAAAAGTGCAAGCTATACTTGGGCGGACGGCAGTAAAGACCCCGTGACAATTAATTGGAGCATTGGCGAAAATGCCGTTGCTATCCCGACACTTACTGAAACAAATTACATTTACAACTATCAAAGTCAATCGGCTAAAATTGCAAATGGCGCGTCCGACAAATTTACCGTGACGGGTACAACCGCCGCAATTGACGCGGGGACTTACACAATCACCTACACGCTTAACGATCCGACTAATACTAAGTGGGCGGACGGCACGAATAAGCCAAAAACTATTGAGTGGACGATTCAGCGTCAACCTTTGATACAACGGCTAAACTATACTTATTTTGCGGTTCAATCCATTACTTATGACGGCAATGTTAAAAATCTTGCCGATAATTTGAGGGGTTATAACGCGACTTGCCACAAATTAAGCGGTAAAACATCAATGATAAATGCGGGGACTTACACGGCGCAAGTAGAGCCAACCGCAAATTTCGCATGGAATGACCGAACAACCGACGCTAAAACTATTACTTGGACGATTAGCCCTAAGTCTTTCGCAAAACCGACTGCCGAAAAAACTGCGTTTGAATATGACGGCGCCACTAAAACTCTTTCAATTAGTGGTTATGATGCAAATTATATGACGCCTAGCGGTAAAACTTCGGCAAGTGCTAAAGGCAGTTACAGCGTCACGTACACGCTGAAAGACACTGCAAATTATTGCTGGGCAGACGGAACGACCGCTCCGCACGTTATTACGTGGACAATCGGCGCTAACTCCGTTGCCAAACCTACGCTTAAAGGCACGACGTCTTTTACTTATGACGGCACCGCGAAAAGCGTCACGGTAGACGGCTATGACTCTACCACAATGACTTTCAGCGGTACGACGTCAGAAACAAATGCCGGCGAATATACCGCGACCTACAAGCTGAAAGACAAAACCAATTACGCTTGGGCAGACGGCACGAACGACGACGTAGTTTTAAAGTGGAGCATTGCACCGAAAAAATTAACCGCCACTCAAAGTAATTTGTCACTTAAAAAAAGCACGTACACGTGGGACGGCGAGTATAACAGTTCGCTTGGTGCACTTTTGGGCACGCTTAAAATTACCGGTTCCGACATTACCAATTTCAATTCAACCTACCATGAAATCACGGGCGGCAATTACACGTTGCTTACTCAATCCACTACAGGTTATTCTACAAGCACCAATTTCACGGTTGAAGTCAGTCCGAAAAAAAATTACGCTTGGAATGACGGCACGACGGACGCCAAAGTTTTTAACTTTAAAATCACCGAAAAACTTCTCCCCAAACCGGTTATCAGTGGCGACAGTACATTTGCTTATGACGGCACGACCAAAAGTATTACCGTGACAAACTACGCGGCAAATTATATGACGCAAGCGGGTACACTTTCGGCGAGCAACGTCAATACTTATTCGGTGCGATATACTCTTTATACCGCACGTTTTAAAAGCGGTAGCGCAGTGTCCAATGTCCCCTTAGTCAAGTGGAGTGACGGCTCCACAAATGCCGTTACATTGGATTGGCAAATTACCGCAGGCAACGGCATTGCTAAACCTACTCTTAAAACCACCGAATATGAGTGGACGGGCGGTAGTATTACGCCGGACATTAAAGGCTATAATTCTTCCGCGATGAATGTCAGCGGCACGACCACTGCAAACGCTATTGACACGTACACCGTGACGTATTCGCTTAAAGACAAGACCAATACCACTTGGGCGGACGGCACGACGGCGGACGTAAAATTAACGTGGAAGATTGTAAGGCAAAAACTTACAAACGACGTCACGGTAGCTTCAAATATACTTACATACAACGGCAATTCACAAGAGCCAACATTAAAATACGGCTCAGTACAGTGGACGCTTGCCAATCTTTCGACTTACTGCGATTTGTCCAGTCAAACGTCTGCAGTTAATGCCGGTACTTACACTTTCAAGGCAACGCCTAAGTCAACCTTCGCGTGGAAAGACGGCGGCACGGCGGCGAAAAGTTTTGATTGGAAGATTAATAAAATCGTTATTTCGTCGTTCACGGTTCGCAATAAATCTACAGGTGCAGTCTTATCAAGTAGCGTGTCACCTGATACCGAAGCAGGCTTGATTTTTCCTGCCGGCAACGAATCTGCTTTAACTTTAAATAATCCCGTCACGCTATCATTTGAATATACCGGCGACGCTACTTTAGCGTTTTGTGGCTCGACAGGCGTCGTTATTACTAATCCAAATTTGGTTAGCACAGAAGGTGACACTGCCACTCATACACAATACAGCGACGTTACAGTTACGTTGACAGGCAAAGAGGTAACGTTTACACCGTCTAGTTATACTGATACAACACGAGTTATTTACGTTAGACTTGTCGACGGCACCAATTACGCCGCGCCGTCAACTCGGTATGTGGCAGGAATCAGAATTATTCCACAACGCATCATCTCTTTAAAAGATTGCACATGGGAAGAGGTGCAACAGATTATTCAGAGTGGACGCACCGCCGATATATGGCAAGTCGGAGATTACAAAGTTTTTGACAGCAACGGCGGCTCGGTCACGACCGAATTGGACGGCAAAAAATCTGTCGACACATACCCCAAACTTGCTATGACTTTAATCGGTATAGACCATAACCCCGACGTCGAGGGCAGAAAACGCGCTCATTTTATGCTTACGCATTGGACGGCTACAGGTACAGGTTCACCGGTTTCGGCGCTTTTTAAAAGCACCAATGCCACTTTCCATATGACGCCGCAAGGTTCGTTCGGCGGCATACAGGGCTATAATTACTCATACTTTAAACAAGTCGTAGCCAATCAGATTTTAAATATGTTGCCTTCCGACTTAAAAAATATAATATCACCTGTTGTTAAATGGACAGCCGACAGGTCAGAGAGCCATAGTGTAACAGATAAAATTTTTCTTCTCAGCGCCAAAGAGGTTTTGCCGGGTTATAGCGGCTGGTCAGGCATAAACAACGTTGTTTATGATTATTTTGCCAACGGTAACTATTTGCCGGGCATAGCAGATAAAACTAACAACGCGATAACCGTTGTATCTACTTGGACGAGAGATTATGTAGGTGTTGCTGACGGTGTAGCTAAATTTCAAGCCGTAAAACACTTTGAATCTCCGAACGGATATATTAGTCAGCACGGTGCAACACCGCTGGCGGCTAATAATATGGCGATGTGTGATACTTACTTGCCCTGCTTTACCATTGCTTAAGGAGGCTTTTTGATGTACAGAATTACAAACGCCGAAAACGGCGCATTAATCACGCAGACAGACGACCCGCGCTTTGTCCGCATTAACCCCGAATCAGGCGCGTGGATTCGCACCGACGCTATCAATGCTCAGTGTATCGCGGTGAATGGCGTTCGCTACAGTTTGGCGGGGCGTGAACCGGTTGCAGATGCGCCTATTGTTGCTTTTGTGCAGAAAGTTGACGCGGGAGCGATTCAGCTTGCCACCGACAACAAAGTCACGGCGCAAAATGACAGCATTGACACTTTGGCTTGGGCGATTAACAAAATGGCGGAAGAAATTGTCGACAAATTCAGCTTTAAAACGGAAGAGGGATAAAAATGCCGACGACTTACAATGCAAGCGAAACAAAATTAATCGTGCTTGATGCACTCGACAAATTTAAGCGCACCGACCTTGATTTTAACGACAACCGCTATATGCTTAAAGGCGAGGCGCTTGACGCTAACATTGACTACGCGACTGTTTCCGACGAGGAGATAGCCGCTATTATTTTGCCTAAAAACTAAAAAAATCCCTACTAAACTGCGGGAGGTGATTTAATGGAAGTTATCGGCAAGTCGGAGCTTTTAAGCGTGATTAAGCGCTATCACAATCTGACAAACGCCGCATTAACCGCCGAAGTTAAAAATTGCGTTCACGGCGTCACTGACACCGACGGCAAGCTTAAGTTTTTGGACGGCAACGGCAACGTCGTGGCGGAATTGGAGCTTAAAGGCGGCATTGATGACAGCGACATTGCGACGAATGAAGAAGTAGCAGAGTTGCTCGATGATATTTTTGGTAGCGACGGGACAGGCGGGACGGGTGAAGAGATAGCTACTAATGACGAAGTCCGAGAGTTATTGGACGACATTTTTAAAAATTAATTGGAGGTATTTACAATGGCTTATGATTTGGAAAAACTGACAAGACTGCAAGCGATTAAGGATTTAGGCGACCGCGTCAACGCGGAAATTAACAATCTCAAAAACACGGGCGTTGCGTCCGCACTTAAAATGGTTGCCGTCGACGGCAACGCGCTGAAATTCTACACGAGTTCCGATACGGCGGCGGAGGCGGCATTTAGCTTTGACCTTCCTGCCGAAATGTTTTTAGACGCGGCGTCCACAAAATTTGAACCCAACTTTAACTTTGCGAACGGCAATTACACGGGTGCGACTAATCCCAATTTGGACGGAAAGCCTGTCTTGGTACTAGGAGTCAAAACCAAAACCAATGACGGCAAAACCACGACGCTTGCGTACAGCTTTTTAAATATGGCGGGGCTTGTCGACATTTACACGGCGTCCGACACGTCCGTTGTTATCACTGACTACAAGGTCAAGGCAAATGTTTCCGCTGATTCTGACAATATGCTTGCGACGACGGCGAACGGCTTGAAAGTTGACGGTAGCGGCAAGGTTGACAAAGTCACGACGGCGACGGCAGGTAACATTGCGACGTTTGTGGCAGGCGGCGGCATCAGCGACACGGGCATTTCAATCGCGACGAATGCGGAGGTTACTGAAATGCTTGACGGTATTTTCGGCGCACAGAGCTAGTCTTTAGTTCATAAAAAAATATATGTGGCACTTTCGGCGGGTATGGTTTCAATCTGTACCCGCTTATTTTTTTAGGAGCGATTTTATGTCTATTGACCAATATACTAAATGCTTAATGCACTTTGATAGCTCACCGACGCGCGATGAATGCGGCAACGTATGGACGGCAAGCGGAACGCCTACTATTAGCGACAATGCTAAATTCGGAAAGTCACTGGCTTTAAACTACACTGATTATATTCAATCTACAAGCGGCATTACTCTTTTTGATTCGGACTTCACCATTGACGGCTGGGCTTATATCAAAGACCCTCTAACCATTCAAAACGAAGATGAAATTACGGATTACTATGAGCCAGATTCTAGATTTCACTCTTTCAGTACGCTGTTTTCTTTCTTTCAAAACTTCTCACCCGAAGCTAGAAAAAATCGTTTCCACCTTGAAGCTGATAATTATTTAAAAACGTTTACGCTTAGTCGTTATGACGAAACACAAGGCGCGACAGCAACTCTTAAGGTTCCATTAGACAGAAAAGGGATGAATTATAAAGAAATATCCTACTACGAATACAAGTCACTTTTTAATACTTACCCAAATGGCATTTCAGTGCCTTATGACCAATGGTTCCACTTTGCAGTTGTATTCTCGTATTCAACTCCTTCGTTGAACTTTTTTATTAATGGCGTTAGTCAATATGTATATACTCCTACCGACGAGGAAAAAATTGCTTTACTTAGAACTCCTATCACATATACTTATTTGGCTATCGGGTTTGAAAATACCACTGAAACCGCAGGATTTGTCGGCAACGTTGATGAATTTCGTATTTTAAAAGGCGCAGCATGTTGGGAAAATGATTTTACGCCGCCTTACAAGCCTTATACCGACCCCATGACAATTCCGACACTTGAACATTTGACAAATACGCTTAAACGCATTAACGACAATATCACTGCAAAATGTGACACGATTGAGGTAAATTTAGCCGACTATATCAAAAAAGTAGAGGCTAGTAGCACGTACATTGCTAAAGCTGAATTGTCAATTATATTGCGGGATTACATGCGTGATTACAAAAACAATGCTTTAAATCCTGAATTATCACTTAGCACTGATACTGCCGTAATCGTTGCCACTTACAGTGACACTGTTGATGTATCAAGCGTCAGCAACGGTGCTATTTCTGCTAAGTCCGCTGATACTAACATTGCAACTGTTTCTGTCAATGACCAACAACTTACTATTACCGGCGTTGCCAGCGGCACTACTACTGCAACTGTTACCATTGACACTACCGATACTTATGCCTCCGATTCAATAGTTTTACCTATCACGATTGAAAACCAAATATCAAAAAACCCGTCATTTAGTTTGTCGACAACAAACGTGACTGTTGAGCGGGGGTCAAGTAAAAATGTTACTTACTCTCTGACTTGGAACATCGACAAGGATTATCAAGCCACTATAAAATGTGCAGGGTTCAGCAACTGGGGAACCGTCGATACAGACACCAAGACTATAAAACTTGCTCCGAGTACATCAGTTGCGGCTCGCTCATATTCTGGGCGTGTTCAAGCTATATGTACTTACCGACAACAAAATGCAAGTATAACCACTTATCTGACGGTTACAGTGACGTGATGAATTATGCGAAGGAGGTGATTTAAGTGGAAGATTTTATGTTAAAAACGGCGGAGTTTGGCGTTTTAGGCGTGATAACGTTTTACCTGCTTACGAAAGGCACGGCTGAAATTGACAAGCTTGCCGAATCAAATAAGCGGCTTGCAGAGGCAGTGGACAAGTTTTTTGCAAAAGTCAGCAACATTGATATCCGCGTGAACAGTATTGAATACGAGTTGCGAAGTATCGGCACGCGGCTTGATAAAATTGAGGAGTCAATTTCCGATTTGAAAAAGGATTGATGCCGTGCTATAATTGGCGCAAGGGAGTTTAGTTTAACGGTAGAATGACGGTCTCCAAAACCATTGATGAGAGTTCGATTCTTTCAGCTCCTGCCAATCGGAAAAATAGTAGCGGAATTTACACGGCACCTTCACGGTGCTTTTTTTAGTTTTGGGGGTGTTTAAATTGAAAGTGTTTTTAAATCCTGGACACTGCGTAGGTCTAGACAGCGGAGCTTGCGGCTACGGCATTACAGAGGCGGAGACAGCTCTTAAAATTGCGTGTAGGGTACGCGACTACCTGCTTGCCGTCAACTACGAAGTTTACCTGTTTCAGTTTGACGGCTTGGACGAGATTGTAACCGAATCAAATTTGTGGGGAGCTGATTTATTTGTGTCAATCCACTGCAACGCGCTTGACGGCACTGTACGCGGCACCGAAACTTTTTATTGCGGCTCGTATGACGGCGAAAGACTAGCGACCTGCATACAGAATCAGATTTTGGCTAAGTTGCCGACGGTTAATCGTGGCGTCAAGGATAAAAATTTTTACGTCATAAAGTACACTGACTGCCCTGCCGTTTTGGTAGAGACCGCGTTTATTGATAACGTCGACGACAACGCGCTTTTAGTGGAGCGGGAGGACGACTTTGCACGCGCCATCGCCTGCGGCATCACTGACTATGTTAAGGAGTTTTAAAAATGGATTTTGACGAATTGGAAAGCAGAGTAACTGCGACGATTGACAGCTACGTCTGCAAAAATGAAACCGAACATAAAAAAATCAATCAGCAACTTTCAGAATTAGGAGGAGGTGGAATTATGCCGAATGAAAATAAAATCAATCCCGAGTATTATCAAGGCTCAGCTATGGCTGATTATGTTTCTGATTTTAAGCTTGACTTTGATTTAGGCAACGTCATTAAGTATGTTTCACGCGCCGGAAAAAAATTTGGAGAGAAGGCGATTGACGACCTTGAAAAAGCTAAGTGGTATTTGGATCACGCTATTAACAAAATTACAAAAAATGTTATGGAAGACGAGAAACCGGTTTGGGAAAATTGAATTTTTGAGTTATAATAATAATGCATTTGACTATTATAAGCCTTTTTTACGGCTAGTAAAAACCCCTGCGCTAGTTTGTGCAGGGGGCTTTTTTTATGCCTATTTTTAGTGACCGATTGAAATCGTTACTGATATCACGTCACCGTTTTCTTTGTACATCGCACCGGCGCCGAATTTGCCTTTACTTTTTGGGTACACTTGCTCCAAAAGTTTACTTGACGCCTTAGCCTCATATGTAATTCCGACTTTTTTTTCTTCAACTTGAACTGTATCACTCGGCAGGAAGTCACGGGGATTTATTCCGCCTAAATAATTATTTTCCGCCAATGGTTGAAGTGTTACTGATATTGCACGGTCGCCGTCAAACATTACCAATATGCCGTCATTGTTGTATCTTACATAATCACTACCATTACCGGAATATGCTTTAAAAGTTTTGCCAAATTCTTCACGCGTCGCACCGATACTCGGCAAGACGCTTATTTTTGACGGCAGATTATTTTGTTGTTGAGTTGTTACCGGTTGCGGCGGCGGAGTTATATCCTGCGGCGGGGTTGACGGCAGATTATTTTGTTGTTGAGTGGTTACCGGTTGCGGCGGCGTGATATTTGGTTCGTCATAAGTTTGTGCTACTAAATTTCCGGCAAATATAAGACCAAAAACCAGCGAAATAAATATCTTAGTTTTATGTCCGTAATGAGTATATTTCCATAACAAAAAAATTCCTACGGGGGCAATAAAAATCAAAAATAAAGTTATTACCCAATTTTTTTGATACCATTCATTTTGTGAATCATTATTTTCTTGCAATGCTATCACTCCTTCCAAAAAAAAGAAATCACCTTCAAACGGAGGTGATTTTATTATATAGCACTGAAAATTTTATGAATGATTCCTATTTTTTGTGGAAATTTTGAATTGCTATCCAGCTTCGTCCAATGACTTCTTTTGCAAAATTTTTTTAGTATGTTTGGTATAAATGTAGTCAAGATAATTGCCGACTTCCGCTTTTTCCGAATCATTCAACGCACGGAATTTTGAAATAATTTCTTGCTCGGTCTCGTCCAATTCAACCTTTACCAACCTGCCAACAAGTTCATCAAGCGTGACGTTAAGGGCGTCCGCTATTGCTATCGCCTTGTCTAAAGACGGGCTCGCCTTGCCGGTTGCATAGTTTGAAATTAAAGCCGATGAAATTCCCGTAATTTTACAAACGTCAGCTTGCGTCATTCCTTTTTCTTTCAACAACTCAGTAATTCTGTTTTTAAATTCCATTTTATTTTCACCTGCCTTTCACGCTTATACTAAATATATTTAGCGATTCTGTCAAGATTTTTATTGACAGACTAAAAATCTTTAGTATAATGACACAAAAAACTAAATATATTTAGCAAAGGAGTGAAATAAATGTTTGAAAATCTCAAAGCGGAAATGGCACGCAATCACAAAAACAACAATGACGTAAGCAAAATTTTGGGCATTTCTGCCAATGCGGTAAGTTTTAAGCTTACCGGTAAAACGCCGTTTACCCTTCACGAAATTTGGAAACTTGCGGACGAATTTAAATGCTCTATGGATTATTTGGCTGGCAGAAAATCTAATTCCGGTTCATAAAACAAAAAAATAAAGGAGAATCACGATGAGCAAAAAGAAGAAGGAAAAGAATTTGGAAACCGCGTTGCAAGTCTACGTTAATGACGCATTCGGCAAAATTCGCGCTATGCTGATTGATGACAAACCTTACTTTGTCGGCAAGGACGTTGCGACGGCGCTGGGATATACCAATTCGCGTAAAGCTTTGCGTGACCACGTAGATGAAGAAGATACAAGGGAGGAACGAATCGTTACTCCCTCTGGTACACAAGCTACAAAACTGATAAACGAATCAGGCTTGTACAGTTTAATCCTTAGTTCAAAGTTGCCGAGTGCAAAGACGTTCAAACGTTGGGTGACGTCGGAGGTTTTACCGTCAATCCGTGAAACCGGTACTTACACCGTCGACAAAAATTATCAACGTTACCTTGAAACACACGCTGCCTATTTAATTTCACGGCATTCAGAAACCGACACTATCAAGCTTTTCATAGAGTATGCACGAGCGCAGGGTTGCACGTGGGAAGAAAGTTGCATCTACGCAAAAATTACTATTTGGTGCAACGTCGGAGCGGGCTTGCCGCAAAAGGGCGGACGCGGCGGAGCAACAATTCAACAACTTAACACCATTGACCTGCTTGAAGGCACGGTCGTCAAAAACGTTTTAACTAACGGTATGACGGAGGGACTCCATTGGACGCAGATTTTAGCGCGAGTTGAACAACAAATTAACGCCTTTTTGCAGATCACCTTTCAGACGCCGGCATTACTCAAATAAATTTTCTTAAAAAAAATCGAACAACGGTCACAATAGCCGATTAAGGCGCCACACCGTAACCGGCTATTGAAACAGTTGCTCATAAATTAAGACCTCTCACAAAAATTGTTTTCTACCGCCGTACCCCTTAAGCCAACGGCGGCAGACGAGAATTTTTGGAAAGGAGAAACAGAATGACAAAAAAGACAACTTATGACGTCGTGACGGACGTTGACAATGGCGTTTACTCGGTCGTCGACATTGCCGCCAACGCAATTTACATTTACGCCGAAAACACCTGCAAGCTTGTCGGTGTTATCAAAAATGCCGGTAGAAAACTTAGCTATCACGACCAAATTGCAAAGACACGTAAAGCACTTGACGTTTTTCAAGGTGTTGCCAAGCTTAACGGCAAGCACAAAAAACACGCGGCGTAGGAGGTAGTTCATATGACTACAGAGGAGCGCATTGAAAATTTAGAAAAGCGCGTCAAGGTGCTTGAAAACTTGCTTAAGCTTACGGCGGTTGATGATTGGATTGAAAAAGAATCAGCGAAAATTGCGCTTGTCGAAAAGGTTATCACCGAATCAGACGACGATTCCGCTAAAAATGCCTTTATCTTCAATAAGGAGGTTGTGGAGTTCGTCAAGACGTGGTCTGATAACGTCCATACAATTTTGGATATCGGCTTAGATAAGGAGATTGAAAAATGAAATTTGAAAAGTATCAGCACGTCGAAAAGCTCGGCACCCCTGCGACAGAGGGCATTTTAAACGGCGAAGTTTATATCTTCTCTAAGCTTGACGGCACCAACACGAGCGTCTATCTCAATGAAGACGGCGAAATTGAAGTTGCAAGCCGTAACCGCGTCTTGACGCCGGAACACGATAACGCAGGAGCTTATGCCGCCTTACATTCGCAGGATAAATTCAAGCGCTTTTTTGCCGAGTATCCTAATTGGCGGCTTTATGGCGAATGGCTTATTCCAAACGTCATTCGCAAATATCGCGATGACGCTTGGAATAAGTTTTACGTTTTTGACGTCGTGAACGAAAACGGCAAGTACATTCCTTATTTTGATTATGCACCGATTTTAAACAATTTTTGGACTCCAAATGATTTTGGTATCGAATGGATCCCCTTAATTGCAAGGCTCACTAACCCCGACACGGAAGACGTTATGCAACAGCTTGAAAACTGCAACTACTTAGTCAAAGACGACACGCCTGGTGAAGGCATCGTCATTAAAAATTATGACTTTGTAAACAAATTCGGTCGTACGACGTGGGCTAAGATTGTTCGCGCAGAAGCTAAGAAAGCCGCTAAAAAAACCAGCACGCCGCCGATTGTTGGGCGCTCGGTGGAATGTGATATCGTCGACCACTTTGTCACATCGGCATTAGTGGAAAAAGAATTTTCCAAAATCGTGAATGAAAACGGCGGGCAGTTTGAAAATAAGCTTGTCGGCAAATTTTTGGGCGTCCTGTGGTACACGTTTATAACAGAAGAAATGTTCAACGTCCTGCGCAAATTTAAAAATCCGACTATCAATTTCAAGCTGTTACACAAAATGGTAGTTGACCGCGCCAAAGACATTAAAGCTGATATCTTCAGTTAGGGTGGTGCTGCCGGAATGATTGAAGGTACTAATTTGCTTTTTGATATAAAAAATGAAAAAGCGTATTTGGATGGCGTCGAAGTTACGAGGGATTCCATTCAGCAGTACGTTGGAACAGAAATTGAAGTTGATAGATGGGGTGGAACGGAGAAAAGACGCGAATACGAAATGTGGGACAATTTAGAATTTCGTGGCATTGAAAAAATTGAAAATAATTACATTTATTATTGTAGAGGATTTGCTTATTACCATGATATCTATGGCACTTACATAATCAGTTTTAATCACGACGGGCATTACAAAATAACGCCTATATTGCCGCAAAGCCTTCGTCAAGTGTTTTGGCGGAACGGAGCTGAAAGGCACAATCGATATCACCGTATTTTAATGCGTGGCATACGTAAACCGCACCCTAGTTATCCCAATGACAAAGAATGTACGGTCTATATACACGGTGATTGTTACCTTCCTATGACAAATGACGTGAATCCTCCTAGTATCATAAATGTTAATGAGTGTGAATCCTTCTATAAAATTGACAAATCGACACTTGAACAACTTGTCAGTGAAGTCCCTGAAATTTGGGTACCGTTACGTTATCGTGCAAAACCCGCAAATTTAGACGCCGCACGAGTTTATACACCTAAACCGCCTTCTCAAAATGCTAATCCTGATGACAAAAGTTGTGTATATGTTTTTGAGTTTTCGGACGGGCTTGTAAAAATCGGCGTTAGTAGCAATCCTGAACGCAGAATGAGAAATTTAATCAGCGGTGGGGGCAGAGCCGTTACCAATCATTTTGAAAGTGAATTTGTACCTACATCAAAAGCGTTTGAGATTGAAAAAGCTATGCATAAATTTTTTCAAAAAAATCGCGGCATAGGAGAATATTTTAATATCAAATTTTATGACGCTTGCGCCAAACTTTGGGATTTTTTTTATTTAGAGGAGGACGAAAATGCGTAACATACCTTTTAAATTTCGCGGCATCATCGTTGATGAACAAAAACAGGTTTATGGTACGAACATCGCTCAAAGTCGCGATGGCAGATTTTTTATCGGTGAAGATTACACCAATGAAAACTATGAGGTTTATCCTGATTCGGTCGGACAACTCATCGGCTACGATGAAAAAGGCTTTGAAATGTATAACGGAAACCCCGATTGGTGGAACAATTAAAATCTTTCCAAAAAAGAATAACCGCAGAATAGTTTTTATAGTTTTCAAGGAGATGAGTTAATGAGTATTGGTATTTTAGTTTTTGGCGCACCAGGCGCCGGTAAAACGTCCGCCGCACGAACGCTTGACCCTGCGACTACCGTAATTTTGGACGCCGACGTTAAAAACGGCTTGCCGTGGCAAGGTTGGCGCAAGCAATATTCCAAAGACAAGGGCAATTACTTTACGCTGTCACCTTATACCAAAAAGGGCGGCTTGGATAGCAAAGGCGTTTTAGATCGCATTATATCTGCTATCGAGACTTACGGCACGAAGGACGAATACAAAAACGTCCGCACGCTGATTGTTGACGGTTTTAACAACGCTATGCTTGACGAGACCGTCAATTACAAAAAGCGCACTAACTCTAACAACAAATTTGAGATTTACGAATCACTCCGCGACAAAGTTTATTCAATTTTAATGTCGGCTAAGACGACGCGGGATAACCTTTTTGTGGTATTCAATGCGCACGTTGCAGTGGCAGACCCTTACTCGGCTAATGACTACGATCATATGTTTAGCCCTGGCAAGGCGGTTGAAAAGTACGTACAGCCGGAAGGTCAATTTCTCTACGTGTTTTACGCTAAGTCAAAGCGCGACGAGGACGGCAAAGTACAGCGTTGGTTTGAAACCGTTGCCGACAAGTCCACTGCACGCGCACCCGACGGTTGTTTTGATGAGGGTATTCCCAATGATTTACAGTTTATCATTAATCGCATAACCGAATTTGAAGGAGTTGAGTAACGTGATTAATTTGGGCGACGACTACGGCAACATTAAACCCTTGCAAGAAGGCGAGATAGAGCGCCTTCCGGCAGGAGGTTATGTCTGTATCGTGCTTTTTGCGCAGGTAAAAAACACTAAAAACGGCAAGCCGATGTTGGTGTTGTCACTTGATATCGCAGAGGGCAAGTACGCCAAATTTTATGCCAACGTCGATAATTATTCACCGCGCATTTTTAGGACGATTCACGACAAAGACGGCAAGGTTTCACCGTTTTTCAAGGGCTTACTTGACAATTTCGAGCAGTCCAATAGCGACCTTAAAATTGAGTTTCCGTATTTTGACGAAACAAAACTCAAAAATAAAAAAATCGGCGTAATTTTCGGCGAGGAAGAATACCTTTCAAATGGCGAGGTTAAGACGTCAATTAAGCCGGTTCGCACGACGACGGTTGAAAATATTCGTAACGGCAAATTTAAAGTGCCGGAGCCTAAAAAATTAAATCCTGCCGACAAGCCGACTACCGGAAAAATTGATGAAGACTTTGCAGGAGAACCAGTGGACGATATACCCTTGCCGTTTTAGATAACGTCTAATTAAAGCATATAAATTTGATGTAGGCACGGTGTTTCGGACAGACAGCGCCGTACCTATAGACTTAATGGAGGTGATTCGTATGGCTGAAATTTTGCAGGTCAAAGAAAAGTTTGTGATTGATGACGCGGTAAAAGCTGATTGGGCGCTTGAAAAAATTCGCGAGCATAAAAAAATTATTCGCGAATACGAAACACGCCGCGACGCGCTCATTGCCGAGTATCAAAGACGCATTGACAAAGTAACTAAAGACTGCACCGACGATTGCGCCGACGACTTAGCGGCTATCGACAACTTGACGTCACTGTTACTTGAATACGCGCAAACGGCAATGCCTAAAAATAAACGCACACTGAAATTTGGGTGTGGAAATATCTCTTTCCGCAAGCAACAGACCAAATTTTATTTTACCGATGGCGAGGAGCCGTCCGCTAAGTCAGAGCGCTTGGTAGAGTATCTGCGCAAAATTGACCAGCATTTAATTATCCCGCATTACACGGCGGCTTGGGATCGGTTTAAGCGCCGCCTTGCCGTTGACACCACGAAAAACAATGAGATTGTCGACACGGTAACAGGCGAGGTTATCACCGACATTTACGCCGTTACGCCGCCGGACAAATTTATTGTTGATATTTTGGATTAAACGCTATGGATATCAACCTTAATAATAAACCTGGGCTTGCAGAATTTTTAGAGGACGCCCGCATACTTACGGCAATACAAAATGATTTTGGCAAACACAAACGCGCATTCCGCATGAAGCTGGAAATGGATATAAATCATTATGCCGGCGGTGATTGGAAACAGCTCCTTGACTTAATCAACGACAGCTACCAAAAACATATTAACGCCGTCAAAACACAGGACGAATACGACGCATTGTACCAAAATACTTATGACATTGCTTGTATCGCACGTGTAATATCCGGCGATATGCTGGCGTACTGTGGCATTGCTGAATATTATATTGAACAGATTAAATTTACCGATGTGGTATGTCCCTGTTGCGGCAAGGAGCTTGATACAGACGTCATAGACCACTTGCAAAAAGACCTTAACCTGCATAGAAGCCTGGAATGGTTTTATAGTAAATGTTGTGGACAGCGTCTTAAAGACTGTATCGCACTAAAACAACTTGCCGCCGAGAAAGATTTTGATTCGCAGAATTGGCAAAAAAATTTAAAGCAAGCGATTGGCGCAAGGGCACGAGTTGAAGATATTGAGGGCGAACCTTCGGAGGTAGGTCAAGTTTTAGATGACTTGCGTGCTAAGGCGGCGGAGGAAGAAAAGCAAGCCGCCTTAGAAACAGTAAAAGCGTGGTTTAAAGGCAGAGATGAAAATGCAACCGACAGGAGGTGAAAAATTATGTGGGTTATCACGGATAAAGGCGACGCGCGAAATTTAGCGCACGCATACAAGAGTCAATAACCCACCGCAACGGCGACGTGAAAGTTTATGCTACATTTATGAGAAAATTTATTTGACGCGGGAGGTTTGAAAATGGACAAAAAAAAGTTTGAAGCGGCAATTTTAAGAATTGCCAATTTAGCTGAGAATAAGCGAGACGTTTTTGGTGAGGACGTTCATAAGTATATTGACTGCGAAATTATTAAGGCGGCACGTGCACTTTTGACGGCGGCTGGTGACGATATTGTAGGAACTCCCACACCTGCAGGTATAAAAGCATATCCTTCAGGCAAGCGCGAATTTGTTTGTACGAAATTGTCATATAGATATGATGATGCAGTTAAAAATACCAATTGACATTGTACCGCAGGGACGTCCGCGTTTTTACAATGGTGTAGCCGTAGACCCGCCGAAGAGTAGACAATTTAAATACGTCCTAGCCTTGATAGTTAAGCCGCTTGCCGGTACGCCGATGAGCGGCGAAGTCAAAGTTAAACTTGATATTTATCGGCATTGCAAAAGTGTCACGTCCCGCCGGTACGGTGACATAGATAATTTAGCAAAGGCTGTATTGGACGCATTGAATGGTATTTGTTGGCAAGATGATTCGCAAATATCGGAGCTACACATTACAAAAAATCTTGCCGACGAGCCGCGCATAGAAATTGAGATTGAGGAAATCAAAAATGATTACACTTGACGACTTAAAAACCTTCGCAAAGTTGCCGCATATTTTCACGTCGGACATTTACCGCAGAATCGAAATGTCTATTGCGTACTATGACGCCTGTAAAACTTATATTGTCCGCCTTTTAAAAGATATTGGCGAGGACGCTTACAAAAAGCCTTACGAATACGACAGGCTTAAAGAGTTTATACTTGATTGCCCCAAAAATCCTTATGACATAGACCACACGCCTTATCTTTTGGCGATTATTGCACAGATGAAATCTCAAAATTGCAAGGAGGTTCACGATGACAAAGTTTAGTTTAAAAACCGTAAACGGTAAACTTAAAAAATTTTTCGCGGTTGCCGCATTGGGATTTTTCGGCGCGGCTACGGCTAGCATTAATTTCGACGACGAGCCGAAATATGAAGTTCACGTCGAACGCTACAAGGTTCGTGCCGGTGACACGTTTTGGGATGTATCGCGCTACTACCGCGATTTGGACGACCGCAATCTTTACATTTTTGACTACCAAGACGAATTGCGCCGCCTGAATCCCAAGCTTGTCGAAAACAAAAATCAGCTGAATGTTGGAGACACGATAGAGGTTCTGTATTACAAATATAAATAAAAAAATGTCCTGCAAGCAGGACGGTATAAAAAACCAAAAATATTATATCACGTTTCAAAACCGTAAACAGTAAAAATATTATATCACAAGCAAAGTTAAAAAAGTGGCGGTGGACAAAAAAAATCTGCCGCCTTGAGGGGTGATTAAATTGACGCAAGAAGAAATTGAGAAAAGGGTTGCACTGCACAAAAAATGGCTTGACAGCGAAGACGGCGGCGAGAGAGCAAGTTTTACTCATCAAGATTTAAGTTGTAAAGATTTATCAGAAGGACTTTTCAGTCAAGCTTATTTTATCGAGGCGCAATTAAAATACGCCTTGCTTAGAAATGCAAATTTAAAGGGTGCTGATTTAGTCGGCGCAAATCTTTTCGGAGCTTTGTTAATAAACGCCAATTTAAAGGGTGCTGATTTAGTCGGCGCAAATCTTTTCGGAGCTGATTTAAGTGAAGCGAACTTAGCTTATGTCAGAGTAGATGACAACACGCAAGGATATTTTCTTGCCTGTCCGTCGCACGGTGCTTTTACCGCGTTTAAAAAAGCGGGTGGCTATATCGTTGTGCTATGGATTCCGGAAGATGCTAAACGTTCATCCGCGACTACCTACAAGTGTCGGTGTGATAAGGCTAAAGTCCTGCGAATTGAAAATCTTGATGGCACTCCCACCAAGATTGACCGCGTTTCAAGTAACTACGACAAAGATTTTATTTATAAAGTCGGCGAAACGGTTTCGGTTGAAAATTTTGATGATAATCGGTGGAATGAGTGTTCCACAGGCATCCACTTTTTCATTGACCGAGACTTAGCGGTAATTTATTAGTGGGGTGATTTAATGCAGGGCATACCAATTAAATTTCGTGGTAAACCTATTTCATCAAGCGAAAGTGACTACATTTATGGCGATTATGTCACGATCGAAGGGGGTTGCGCGATCCGCGTCAAGATAAGAGCTAACCTTTTTCATATTCACGAATATGAGATTGCAGTCAAGCCGGAAACCGTTGCACAGTTAGTCGGCTACGACGCCAACGGCAAGGAAGTCTACGAAGGCGACACGGTTGACGCATTTTTCGGCACTTCTGAAAAACCGTCACACAATTTTCCTGCCGCATTATCAAGCAATATTGAGGCACCGACAGATTTAGATTTTAAATTTGTGAAGAGAGGTTAAGCAATGAATGACGACGAACCGAGCAAACCCTATTGGAAATTAAAAGACGAAATGCAGAGGCGCGTAGCAAAAATGTCAATGACTACACTTATGATTTGGAGAGACTTTTACTTTCAGGAGTTGTTTAAAAATGAATAAAATTTTGCCCTTGCCGGTCAAAAAAAATAAATTTGGCGAACGTGTAGCCGAAATCAGCATTGAAAAGTGTTACCACCAAATTTGCGAAGAGGTTGTGGAGGCGCACGAGTGGCAATATACGGTGGACGAAAATCGCGAACACAGTTACGAGGCGGAAGAGCTTGTAGACGTCATAACTTGCTGTATCACGCGTCTTAACATTATCAACTGCAAAGATGATGTTATCGACGTAGTTAAAATGCAGGAAAAATATTATGACGAACCTGCCGACTTTTACACCGACCTTGCCGTCGTCGTTATGAATAGTTACCACGCCGCTAAAACAGCTATAAATTTTGAATATATGCATAATAAAGGCTGTGGATATTGCGCCATTGACCTTGCAGAAGTCGAATACGTCGAAAAATATTGTCTCGGCTACATTATCGTGATGTGCATAAAGCGCCTTGCAAAACTCGGCTACGACGAATCGGCACGGCAGAAAATTTATCAAGCCGTAAATGAGAAAAATCGCAAGCGCGGATATTTTGAGGAGTAAAAAATATGACTAATATAAATTATGCGCAAATGCGCAAAATCTGCGTGGATTTAAAGGTAAAAATCGAATATTGGCAGGATATTTGCGAGACGCAATGCCAACTTGATATCGCCTTGCAAAATTTAAAAAATGGCGACGATGCGGACGACTGCCAAAATACAAGAGCCATTGCCGCAATGGATTCTGCTCTTTCGACTTTGCAAGATTTACAGCTTTATTTCTGCGAGGAAATTCAAAATAACATTTTATTGGCGGCACAAATATTTAGAGCCTAATTACGGAGTGATTAAAAAATGAAATTTTCGTTCAGAAAAAAAGAATTGGTAGATGTGCTTACGCAAGTATCAAAGGCGGTCGCAGTTAAGCCGATGACGCCTGTTTTGCAGGGCATTTACCTTAAAGTTTTCGGCGACGTTTTAGAGTTGCAAGCCAACAACTATTCACTCGGTATGGCGGGGCAAATCACCGTGAACGCATATGACGACGGCGGCGAAGCAGTAGTTATCGGCAAAAAATTTTTGGAAATTGTCAAGGTTATGCCGGACGACGTGATTTTAATCGCGCGGAATGACAAAGATAATTGCCTTGAAATTTCTTCAGGTAGGTCAAACTACTCCGTCGCTACAATGAACGCCGATGATTTTCCGAAAGTCACGCAAGACGACACGGAGACGCGGTTTGAAATTAATGCGTCTGCACTGAAAAACGCGATTAAGCGTACGGTTTTTGCTTGTAGCAATGACGACGGCGGACACCCACTTTATACCGGCTGTCTGTTTGATATCGGCGATGACAAAATCGCAGTTGCCGCGACCAATATGCACCGCCTTGCCGTTATCAAAGACGTATTTTTAAACGCGCCGATGTCAGCTAGGTTTGTTATTCCCGCCGGCGCACTTAATGTCATTGCCGGTATGTTGACGGATGAAGATAAGCTTATTGGCATTTACTACAGCGGCAAAAGTGTATCTTTTTCAATCGACGGCGTTTTTGTAAAGGCGCGGCTGATTGAAGGCACTTTTCCCGACTACAACCGCGTGATACCTGCCGAAACTGCTATCACTGCCAATTTGATGACAAGCGAGCTTAGAGCCGCTATTGCAAGACTTTTGGTGATATCTCAAAACACTAAGGACAGCAAGATTAAATTTAATTTTGCGCGTGACAGTGTGGAGATAACGGCGTATTCGGCGGAGTTTGGCGAGGGCAAAGAATTTTTAAGCGCGGACGTTTCAGGCGGCGAGTTGGGAATTTGCTTTAACAGCCGCTACATCAATGACGTGTTGAGAGATTTTAAGTCGGAAGATTTTCAAATTGCGCTTAACGGCGAATTTGACCCCGCGCTTATTCGCGACGCCGACAATTATATTTACGTTGTCACGCCGCTTAGAGCTTAGGGAGGAGACCTAATGGAATTTTTTAGCAACAAAGATTTAAATAAACGTATTTCACGTCTTGAAAATGCGTTTGCTGAAATAAATTCAGATACTGCCACAGCGGCTTTGATTTATTTAATTGATAACGGACGATTAAGAATTGAAGTTCCGACACCTACAGTAAACATTGAAATTGAAAGTTCGTCGGTTGAAAATTTTGTTGAAGCCACCGAAAAATTAAAACAGCACAATAATATTTGGAATTTGAATATCACGGGCAGGATAAAAGTCGGGTAGCTATCTGCCCAAAAATTGTTCCAAAAGTTGCACCGAGCAATGCCCAGCCTATTGATTCTATTATGTGTGTACATCGCGCCTTACTTTTTTGGCGTTTCCAGTTCATCAATAGAGTTTTCCCGCGTTCTGTGATGAAATATCTCGGTGTACTTAAGCCACTATTTCCACTCCAAATTTCATACTTTACTTTTAAAACATTGGCATTTTCAAAGGCAACACGTATCCCATTGATATTTTCTTCTTTTGCCTCAGAAAGAATCATTAAATTATAAGTCAGCTGATAATCTGGAAAATGTTTTTGGTGCAAGTCATCTATAGTAACACCGTTTTCACCGTAACTATTAATGACGTCTAAAATTTCAAAATCAAAATCAGTCATAATTTCACCCACTTAAAAATAAAATTATAGCATAAAGAAAGGAGGTGACTGAATGAAATATTTGATTGAAGGCATTGCGGTTGAATCTTTTGGACTTGACGAGTTCACCGAGCAGGACGCAAAAAAATATGTAGATTATATTCACGAACACGTACCTCCGGAAGAAATGGCGACAGTTGGCAAAGAAGTCACTTTGTCTATCGAAGTTAAACTTTGTGATGACGGCAAGGTTGACGCCGACTATATTTTTAAAGGTGAAAAGTTTGAACGTATCCGCCGTATTACAGGATATTTGACTGGAAATTTAAACACTTGGAATGACGCTAAACGGAGTGAAGAATCAGACCGCGTAAAGCACACGGGCAAAGACGGCTCGGACGGCTGGTTTAACAGCTCAGGCAGACAATTAAAGGAGTAGCGGCAATGTTAAAAAATAGCAAAACCAATTGGGAGCCGGTACCGTCACTAAATTATTTGTACGAGCTTAATTCAGAGGGCGCATTGCGAAATGCTCGTACTAAACATTGCTTAGCACTTCAGCCGCAAGGTCGCTATGCTCCAACGGTGCAAGGCAAACAAAGGCTCTGCTCTAAAAAAAGTTTATTATGGGAAGTGTTCGGTGTAATTCCGAAAACCTATGGCAAGAACAAGCCGATAACTATAATTGCCCAATTTAACGGTAAATGTTTTAAATTAAAAAGCATCGCCGAAACAGCGGCTTTTTTGTCGCAAAAAACCGGAAAATTAAAGGAAACGTTACGCAAATACCTGCACTTTCGTGTGGCAGAGATTGGCGGCTACAAAATCACCTACTACCCGCCGAAGGATTTAGCCGCCGTCACCGACACGGTAACGCAATGGAAAGGCAAGCGGTACGGCGAAAGAGGCGATTGAAAATGCAAGAATTACTGAATACCGGTCGTGACATTTTGGCGGTAGTTTGGGGGCTTAACTGCTTGCTCCTTGTACTGGCGACGTTGTTTGCCATTATCTGCGTACCGATTTTTAAAAATCCCGACGACTACAAAGGTTTTTTAAACCGAGTATTTGTCCCCTTAGCAAAGGCGGAAAAATATTTCGTAATAGCCGCGATGACGATTTTAACGGCGCTGATAATACTGCGCGTCTTGATTTATTTAGGCATATAAAAACACGGTAAAAGGTTGAATGGATAGCGTTTCCGGCTCGGCAGATCGTAAAGTCCGATTGAAAATATTGACAATGCCGCAGTAACCCGTTATTATTTTCCTGCCGCATTAGCAGGAGGTGATAACACTGACAATCGGCGCAATGAAAAAGCCCCGCTTTTAACGGAGCTTTTCAAAGATTTTGGCGGTTATACTTGAGACCTATAGCCGCTATTTATTCAACCTTTAACTGCCTTAAAGGAGGAATTTCATTTTGAATAAGGATAATTTTGAAGTCTTACAAAGACTTAACACCGACCTTGAGGTCAACCACAGTGCGAAGTATCAAGACATGGAACTTGAACTTCTTGGTATGATGATTTTGCCGCAGAAAAAAGGCGAATGCATACCCGTAATACGCAGTTACTTAAAGGCTGATGATTTCATTAATCCCGAACACGCCGCGATTTTTAACGCTTGCGTCAGCCTTTACGACGAAGGAACCTTGCCTAACTTGACGCTTGTCGCGGACTGGCTGAAAAATCATAACTACACAATTTACAATAGCGCCAATGGAGAGGCTATTGCAAATGCCAATTCAAACGTCGGTTGTGTAGCTACCGATACCATAATGAATTTAGGACAAGCCGCATTTACGGACGCTTACGCCGACAATTACGCGGCTATACTTGCAAAGGCGGCGCTGAAAAGAAAAATGTTAAAGCACAATTTACAGAGCATACAAAACATTTTCCGCGACACAATGTCGCCGGACGAAATGTTAAATGCCGACCAACAAATTATTGACGAATTGACCGGCAATTCAAAAGTAAAAAAATTTGAAGGAATTTCAGAATTTCTTACCGGCAAGAATGATATCACAGATTCCAAATTATTTCAATACTTCGAGGCATTTCAAAAGTTTGCAAATCGCAAAACCGGCTTTGAAAATTTTGACGCTGTACAAATTTTGGCGCCTTCGGTGCAAGTGATTGGCGGACTTCCCGGAACGGGCAAAACTACCTTTTGCTGGCAACTCTTAAATCAGCTTGCCGAGAGTGGCGAAACCTGCTTATATTTTAGTTATGAAATGTCGAATGCGGAAATATTCACCAAAACACTTGCACGCGAGCACTTCAAGATTTGCAATGCACGAGACATACCGACTTTAAATTCTATCGGTATTCGCAAAGGCGATTTTTGGAATGTTGTAATGCAGGGTAAAGAAAATCCTTTGTACGAATCCGCAATGGCGTTTATTGACGGCGTGATTCCTCGCGCTAAACTCAAATACAAAACACTGAAAATTTATGAGGCGGAAGATGAAACGATTGACGACATTTTAAGGATGATTCGCCCGTTTTGTCAATCCGGTAAAGCACCTATTGTCTGCATTGATTATCTGCAACTCATTAGCCCGACCGATCCTAAACTTACTGAGACTGACAACTTAAAAATCGTGATGAAACGCCTTAAGCGCTTTTCAACTACTACCAACACGACTTTTATCATTATTTCGGCATTAAACCGTGATTCTTATGCCGGCGGTGACACGCTGAAAGGTTTTCGCGGCACGTCCGCCATTGAGTTTAGTTGCGATGCCGCCTATTTGTTAAATCTCAATTTTGACCCTAAAGTCGAATCTGCCGAATCAGCGCAACGCAAACAACCGCGCGGAATCCGTTTGAAATGTTTAAAAAATAGGTTTGGCAACACTTTTGAAATTTATTTTGATTATGCCAGTGCGCACGATTATTTTGTATCAGCAGAGGCACCCGACGTCGTAGACGATACACCCGCCGAGCCGCAATCTGCCGAATCCGCACCGCCCACCACCAATGAGGACGACGAAGAAGAATTGCGCAGAGAATAATATTTAATTATAAGCTTGCCTTTAGCACCGATTTTTAAAATTGGTGCTATTTTTGGCGCTGTAAATAAAGGAGAATAGTCAATGTGCAGGTACACACCGATAAAAAATATTTATATCGCGAATCATAAAATTATCAAAATGGCGTTCGCGCTTAATGTCAGTGACAAAAAAGAAAAAAAAGAAAGAACAGAATACACCGCGAACTTAAATCAAAAATACGCCGAAAGAGTTACTCAAAATAAAAAAATTGCGTTCACAGTTAATGGCTATGACGTTTTCAGACCTAAACCCGGCGGCAAAAAGGGCGAAATCGTCAAGCACAGAGTCACGTACCCGTGCAAATTGCGCGTGGTCGAAGACCCTTTGCTTAATCTCAGTGACGCGGAGCGCGAAAATCTCAAAACGCCGCCTAATCTCTTTGACCGCTTAATTTTTACCGCGTTGACTTCCGCATACCACGAGGGCATTAAGGAAATTTCCGTTGCCGCGCTTTATCGTATTATCACCGGAAAAAATAATTTTAACTGCAAACCCAGCGAAAATCACGTCACCGAAATTTTAGCGTCCGTCAAGAAGTTAGCTTGTCTGCAGGTTAGCATTGACGCCACCGACGCTTTTACAAGTTATACTCATAAAGACGGGACGCCAAAATACAATGACGGCAAGCCGCTTGTCATTGACTTCACACCGATTATTCCTTGCACTATTTTCAGCGGGATTTTTCAAAGTGATAAAAATACAGAGGTTATTAGGCTTACTGCCGAATCCCCGCTTTTCAAAGTTGCACGTCTTATGAATCAGCTTTTAACCGTCCCGCGTACAGTGCTTGATGTCGGCAAAACACGTCATACCGCCAATATTTACAAAGTCAAATTTTGTACGCTTTTTCGCGTAGTGGAAATTCCCAAAGCACGCAACCTCACAGACGTTATCACCTTCGACGACCTTTTTACCAAATGTGGAATTGATAATGCAAGCCCAAAAATCAAGGCAACGGCAAGAGATATTATCGCTGTGATTCTTCGCAATCTTCAAAGTGCCGACGTGTTGAAGGCTTTTAAAATTATTCGCGACGGAGCCGAGTACGCAAAAATCGAACTTACGTACCTTTCAAAAAGCGAAAAATCCCCCAAAAAAGCGCAGTCAACTAAAAAGTCAAATGGCAGTAAAGCAGAATCAGTGTTTTTAGACTTTGACTTTTTTATAAGACCCTTGCGAAATAGGACAAATATCCTTGCGAAATAAGGTATTTTTACCTTGCGAAATAGGACAAATATCCTTGCGAAATAAGGTATTTTTACCTTGCGAAATAGGGTATAATTGCCTACTTCAAAAATGCGCCGAAAGTCCGCGTATCATAAGGCTTTTCCGATTTTTGCGCCGCGCCCTCATATCTATGCATATCTTACAGATAAATGCATAGATATATATGTATTTATATCTGCGTTAATCTACGCTTGCGTCTACGCCGCTTACCGCTGACGCTATCGCGGCTAGACGCCGCGCTTTTCGTGAAGTTAGGGTTATCGCCACATTTTAAATGTTATCTCTACCGAAATTAAAAAAAATAAAAAAACTAGCAAAGAGGAAAAACGGCAAAGTCAAGCAATCACCGGAAGTTAAGCTACAAACTACCGCAACAACGTGAACCGAAGGCTAACGCCTAAATACACCGACAACCCCTTTAAAGACAGCAAAAATAAAAAACACCGCCGTCACCGTCACATTTACCCGTAAACGCCTTCCCGTCGTCTTGAAGGTAACCCCCTATCAACCACCGTCACAAACGGCGCTTAAATCAAATTATACGACGTTTTAAAGGTATTTCTGCAAAATTAACTATACAAAATTCCGCCGGTTCATGATATAATAAAAATGGGATAATTTGAATTTGAAGTCACGAAGGCAGGGAAGACAGATGACACAAGAGGAGCTAACAACAGTTACGGTATTGACCGACGCAATACGAAAGGAACAAAATCGCTTAAGCAAGCTTAGAGATTGGATAACACGCATTACGCAGGAAATAGACGGAATGCCGCACGACCACAGCTACCCCAAGTCAAGCATAGAGGAGCTGACAGCGCAAATAGTAGATTGTGAATCAAACATACAAAATTTGACAATTTCGCGTATGATTGCAAGGAGCAAGTTGACTAAAGACATCGACAAACTCTTTGACGACAATGCAACGAAGGAAGTCTTTGTCGAGAGGTATGTTTTCGGCAGAAAATTTTGCGACATTGCAAAGACGATGAATTTTTCCGAAAATCGCGTTTATTGCCTTCGTCGTCAAGGTTTGAAAACACTCGGCATAAAAAAGGACTTTGCAGAATAAATCGTTAGCATAAGATTATGCCGATATACGTATGATGTTGCTTGCAAGTTAGGAATTGGCTATGAGATAATAAACGCGGCGTAAAATACCAGTCATTCAAAATGATTTCTCTTTTAGAAAAGGTTAGGCGGTGACGAGCCGCCTTTTTTGCACTCATTTTTCAGCGGACGCCCCCCTGGTTAGTTTCTTTCGGCACGGGATTGATTTTTCTTGCGGGCGCCGACCCCAGCAACTTTCTAGGCACAATAAAACTACTAAGTTGTAATTGTAGTAATGGCGATTTGATAAAAATTTCCTATATAAAGGTGGTGGTGCGATGAGCTACAAGTACAATGGCGAAATTTCCGAAATAACGGTAACGCAGACATCACTTGCGAAATGGCTTGAATGTAGTCAACAACGTGTAAGTCAAATGGTTGCAAACGGTGAATTAGTCAGAGATGAGTTTGATAAAACAGGACGCGTCAAATTGGCAGAAAGTCTAAGATTTTATTATCTTAGTAAAGCTGATATCGGAGACGAGGCAAGCTATTGGAAAGAAAAGGCGCTTAGAGAAAAGATAAACCGAAAACGCGACGCATTGAAATTAAAAAAAGAAGAAGGCTCGGTGTATGATGCGCAGACCGTTGAAATGGCATTGATTGAACTATTAACCAATTTGCGCACTCAATTATTAGGACTTCCGGCTAAATTTGCAGTACAGCTTGAAGGTAAAAACCGCGATGAAATTTACAACGCAATGACGCTTGAAATTGAAAATCGCCTACAGGAGCTATCAGAATACGACCCGCAAAAATTGAATCAAGAATTGGAAGAAGTTGTAACGGAATAATTTTTTCTGCCTTTGATAACTTTTAAGTTGACCAAAAATCACTTTGGAATTATCATTTACAAGAATTTTCTTGTAGGAGGCAGAAGAATGGAAAAAGAAAAGAATCCTGCCGAATCTGTCATTTTTGCGCAGTCTGAACAAAAAAAGATTGTCGACGAGATTATTAAAATTCGGAAGGAACAGAAAATCAGCCAGCGCACGCTTAGCGAATTGAGTGGCGTGAAACAACCGATTATTGCACGTATGGAAAAAGGAAACACGGCGCCGCAATTAGAAACGGTGTTGAAAACGTTGTACCCTTTGGACAAAACACTTGCGGTAATTCCGCGCGAAAGTACGGAAGGTGGTGCTGAATCGTGAAGGCAATCGGAGAAGTAAAAGATATTACTACGTCACAATCGGCATTGGCGCGTTATCTTAATTTGACGCAAGCGAGAGTTAATCAGCTTATCGGTGAAGGCATTGTTATTCGGAGCAATAAAGAAACAGGCGTTTTGGTCGCTGACAGCATTAAAAATTATTTTATTGAAAACAGCAAAAATGAAAATAAAGAAGTCAGCTACTGGGAAGAAAAAGGACTTCACGAACGCGCAAAACGCGAACTTGCCGAGTTAAAATTAGCGAAGGCACGCGGTCAAGTTTACGATGCAAAGGTCGTTGAACAAGCGCTTGAAAAAATGCTTGCTAACTTTCGCACCAATTTGACGGGGCTTGCACACCGTTTACCGGCAGAGTTGGCATATTGCACGGAAGAAGAAATGCAAGACGTTTTAGCGGCGTCTTTTGAAAATCTTTTGGCGGAATTATCGAATTTCGACACAAAGAGCCTTGCCGAAGAAGGCGATGACGAATGAAAAGTATTAATGACTTACTCGGCAAGGTAATGAAAAAAGGTTTACAACCGATAAAAAAAATGTCGGTTAGCGAATGGGCTGACAAGTATCGCCAATTACCTGCAGACGCGGCGGAGCCGGGTCAATGGCGGACTTCGCGCACGCCGTATGCAAAAGAGATAATGGACGCCTTCACTGATAACAACATTCACCGAGTTGTTGTAAAATCGGCGGCGCAGGTTGCAAAGACCGAAATTTTATTGAACGTTATCGGCAGGTTCGCGCACCTTGACCCTTGCAGTATTCTCTTAGTTAATCCTACAATCGAAATGTCGCAGGACTTTTCAAAGGCGCGTTTGTCGAGGATGATACAAGACACGAAGATTTTGACGCCGCTTTTTTACGGCAAGGGCGAAAGTGCTAAAACGCGTGACACTAACCAAACAATTTTGTCCAAATTTTTCACCGGCGGCAGGTTGGTATTAGGCGGAGCAAATTCACCTGCAGGTTTGGCGTCAAGACCGATTAGAATTTTACTTTGTGACGAAGTGGACAGGTTCCCAATTTCGGCAGGTAGTGAAGGTGATCCGGTAGACCTTGCCGCAAAGAGAATGACAACGTTTTGGAATTACAAAATGGGATTATTTTCCACGCCGACGAATGAGGGTGCAAGCCGTATTGACATTGAATATTTGACGGGAACACAGGAAGAGTGGCAACACCGATGTCCGAATTGCGGCGAATTTCACGCACTAGACTATCGCGCAATGAATGTAGACTTCATAGAGAATCAAGACGACGCGGGAAATAAAACCGTCATTGTTAAAAGCGTGAAGTGGAAATGTCCCGACTGCGGTTTTGATTTTGATGAACGTACGATAAAAACGGCGCCGCAAAAATACGTTGCTCAGAATCCCGACGCTATTCACAACGGCATAAGGTCATTTTGGCTTAACGGCTTTTCGTCCCCGTGGTTGACGTGGGCAGAAATAATGCGTGAATGGTTAGAGGCTAAAGGCTTGCCGTCACGCGAGGCGGTAGTTTTCAATACGCGGTTTGGTTTGTCGTATAAATTAGCGGGTGAATACGAGGATGAGCAAGTATTTCTTGACCGACGCGAAGAATATCAAGCCGAATTGCCGGACGGAGTATTACTCTTGACGGGCGCGGTTGACGTACAAAAAAACCGCCTTGAATATGAAATTTGCGGTTGGGGCTATGATGAAGAATGTTACGGAATAAAGCGCGGCGTTATAATGGGCGAACCTACAGACGTCGGCACTTGGCGCGAGCTTGACAAAATTCTTGACCGTGAATTTTATTTTGAGGACGGCACGCCACTGAAAGTGTCACGTACTTTTATTGACAGCGGCTATTCAACACGCGCGGTATATGAGTATTGTACAGCCAACGTGCAAAAACAACGCTTTCCGATTAAAGGTAAAGGCGGAGCCGGTCTTCCGCTGATTTATCAGTACACAAAACTTAAAAACCTGCCGGTGCCGCTTACGATTTTGGGCGTTGACGACGGCAAACAAGAAATCTTTGCACGTTTAGGTATCACCGAAAAAGGCGCCCAATACTTTCATTTCCCAAAAAATGACAAGTATATAGAGCGGCGCGGCTATGATAATCTTTACTTTAAACAGCTGATAGCGGAGCGCCGCGTATTTCGTAAGGTCAGCGGCGTCATTCAAATTGCGTGGGAACCAGTTGCAGACGGCGTCAGAAATGAAAGTTTGGACTTAAGAGTTTACAATTTGGCGGCAATGAAATCTTGCGAGGCGAAAAGAGGTGCGGCATTTTGGAAGAAGAGGACGGAATTGTTGAAGGCGAAATCGGTGACACCGACACAGGCACCGAAACCGCAACCAACACGGCAAGACAATACAGCTACGTACAGACAGCTGGATATTTGGACTTAAATTTTGATTTAAAATCGCTTAAGCGACAGCGGCTTTATGCGTATATGGAGGCGGAAAAAGCTATCCTTCTCGGCGCTCAATCCTACACGCTTGATAACCGCACCTTGACGCGAGCTAATTTGGCAGAGATTAAAAAGATGATATCTGATTTAATTGCGGAAATAGCATTGGAAGAATCAGCGGCTAAAAACGGCAACGTCCGCCGCGCGGTGTTTATTGATTAGGTAAATTTATGAAAACTAAACGAAGGTACAAAATACGCGACAAGACGCCGCAATTTAAAAATAGCGGTTATTCCGGCGGCGGCGCGAATCACGAGCGCAATACGCTAAAATCTTTTCTACCTGCGCATTACTCAGCTACGTCTGATATTGACTTCAACCTTTCGACGCTTAGAAATCGCGCGGCAGATTTAGTGATGAATAGTCCTATCGGCAGTGCGGCGGTCGTGACGTCAACGGCAAACGTAATTTCAAGCGGCTTGAAATTATTTCCGCGCTTAAAACCGAAGGCATTGGGCTTGACGCCGGAGCAAGCGGTAGATTGGTGCCGACATACTAAGCAGGAATTTGAATTGTGGGCAAACAGTTTGCACTGCGACTATTACCGCCGAAACAGCTTTAATGAGTTACAGCGAATCGCCTATATGTCATACTTGACCGACGGCGATTGTTTTTGCTTATTCAAGCGTCGATATCCTACAAAAGATTTTCCGTACAGCTTAAGATTACAGCTGATAGAGGCGGCGCGAGTATCAAACCCGCATTTTAGCAACAGACCGTATTTCGGCATTTCGCCTTTTGGAATTGAAATGAAGAATCCCGACAACGGTCACCGAATCATTAACGGCATTGAAGTAGACAAGACGGGACAATTTATCGCGGTTTGGATATCCAATAAAATTTGGAATGAACCTATAAATCTTGACGAAAATTTGGAATGGCAGCGCGTTAAAATTTTCGGCGAGGAAACGGGACGGCGAAACGTGCTACATATTTGCTACGACAGCAGGACGGAGCAATTTCGCGGCGTACCACTTTTAGCGCCGGTTATCGAATCACTTAAGCAGATATCACGCTACGGTGACGCTGAATTAACTTCGGCGGTTATCAAGTCATTTTTTTCAATTTTCTTCACGGAGGTTTTTCAGTCAACGGGATTTGAACTGAATCAAGTCTTGCCGGACAATGACGGCTTGACCGATGAGGAAACCGATGAGGAAATGGATAAAGTGATGCGCGAATATAAACTCGGCGCAGGAACGATAACCAAACTGCCGCGCGGCGTCGACGTGAAGGCGATTGACCGCAGTAATGCGCAGTCAACCTTTGACCCGTTTATTAACGCATTTTTGAAACAAATCGGCGCGGCGCTTAACATACCTTTTGAGATTTTGATTAAGCAATTTCAAGCGAGCTATTCTGCAAGCAAAGCGGCTTTACTGCAAGCCGACACCGAATTTAATATTAGGCGGCAAGCATTTATCAATGATTTTTGCCAACCGATTTATGAAAATTTTTTAATGGAAGCCGTTGCACTTGGACGAATCAAGGCAGACGGTTTTTTTGATGATCCGCTGAAAAGAGCGTTGTGGAGTTCCGCTGATTGGTATGGCGAAAGTTCAAAAATTCTTGACCCCGTGAAAGAAGTTCAAGGCTCATTGATGAAAATTCTGCTTGGACTGTCGACGCACCAAAAAGAGTGTATGGAATTGGTCGGTGCAGATTATAATGACAATTTGGAAGTTTTGGCATCTGAATATAATATGCGCAAAAAACTTTTACCGGACATTCCCGAAATGCAAAACGCCGCCGTACCGAACATCAATGACGAAAAAGAAAAGCCTAAAGAGGAGAATGCCAATGCTGGAAATCGACAGAATTTATAACGAAGACTGTCTAGAGGGCATGAAAAAAATCGATGACGGCACAATAGATTTTGTTTGCACAGACCTTCCATATGGCTTGATTGACTGCGGTTGGGATAAACGCATTGACTTACAAAAATTTTGGAAAGAAGTACGCCGAATATTAAAACCGCAATCAAGCGCGGCAATGTTCGCCAGCGGCAAATTTGTTTTTGAATTGGCTCAATCAAATTGGCAATGGTACAAGTACAAATGGGTTTGGATAAAAAATCAGCCGACGTGTTTTGTACACGCTAAAAATTGTCCAATGCACAAACACGAAGAAATTTTAATTTTTTCAAACGGCGTCATTAATCACGAATCACTTTCACCCAAAACGCGAATGAAATATTTTCCGCAGGGCGTTCACGACATAGAACCTACGCAAAAGAAAACTTCGCACGGCAGACTTGTAGGAATATCAAGCCAGCTAAGGGGGGTTAAATGTCAAGGAAACACGCGCTTTAATGCGCTGAATAAATTCGGCAGTGCATACGGCAGGCGACCTTCCCAAAAAGAAGTTTATACGTCGACGAAAGAGGGCTATCCTGCAGATGTTTTACAATTCAACACGGTTTGCACGAATGCAAAATTTAATCCTTCACAAAAACCCGTTGACCTGCTTGAATACTTAATCAAGACGTACACGAATGAAGGCGAATTGGTTTTGGACGCTACAATCGGCAGTGGAAGTACGGCAGTTGCGGCGGTCAACACCGGCAGACACTTTATAGGTTTTGAGACGGAAAAACATTTTTGCGATATCGCGAACGAACGAATATCGAAGGCGCTTGCAGATAAAATGCAAGTGCTTTTTTAGTAGGTGACAGAATGTCTAAGATACAACAATTAAACAAGTGCAAGGAAATAGACACGCGGCAATTTGCAGATGAAAAATTTGCTCATACCTGTCCGCGTTGCGGTTTTAAATTTAACGGCGGAAAAAATAATGTTTCATTGGAATTGGAAGTTGACAGACCTGCCGACAACGACGAACGGGAAAAAGGTATTTAGTTGCTTTTCGTGCGGCGGAGGTTCGTCACTCGGTTATAAACGCGCGGGGTTTGAGGTTATCGGCAACGTTGAAATTGACAAGTCGGCAAGTGCCGCTTATGTCAGAAATCTTAAGCCGAAATACAATTTTTGTATGGATTTACGCGATTTTAACGCGCTTGATAATCTTCCGGCGGAGCTTTACGCGCTTGATATATTGGACGGTTCGCCACCTTGCACGCCGTTTTCAATTTCCGGCAGACGCGAAAAGCATTGGGGCGTTGAGAAAAAATTTCGTGAAGGTCAAAAGTTACAGACGCTTGACGATTTATTTTTTGTGTTTTTGGAGACCGTCAAAAAACTGCGTCCTAAAATCGTAATTGCCGAAAATGTTAAAGGCTTGATACAAGGCAACGCGAAAGGCTATGTCAATCAGATTTTGCACGGATTTAAAAATTTAGGTTATGACGTCCAAATATTTCAGCTTAATGCGGCGTTTATGAATGTCCCGCAGGTACGCGAGCGAATATTTTTTATTGCCAATAACCAAAAATATCCGCGTTTGAAATTGGATTTTAACAATACGCCGATACTTTTTAAAGATGTCAGGACGGCGCAAGGTATACCGATTGGCGACGGAATCACTACAAAACGGCTTGAATATTTGTTGCCGACCGATACCATGATAGCCGATATAACCGCGCGAACAGAAAATAAATGGACGGGTTTTTGCACCAAAATTTATCAAGACGACAGAATAGCACCGACTTTGACACATTGCGGTGTGAGTATTCGCGCTTGTGATAAAACAAAATTGTCGGCAGGTGACTACATAAATATTTCAACCTTTCCGCAAGATTATGACTTTAGCCGAGCGTCGGTAAAATATCTATGTGCAATGAGTGTACCGCCTAATATGACGGCGAATTTAGCGACAGAAATTTATAAACAGTGGCTGAAATAAGCCGCTTTTTTATTGGAGGTGACAGCGTGAAAAAGTTTTGGAATAAGGCGGAGACGTCCAATGACATTTACATTTACGGCGAAATTGTAAGCGAGCGTTGGGACGACGCAGAGGTTACGGCAAAAAGCTTTTTAGAAGATTTAAAATCGTGCAACGGCAAGGCGGTCAATCTGCACGTCAACAGTCCGGGCGGCGACGTCTTTCAGGCATTGGCGATTTACAACACACTGAAAAATTACAAAGGTGACGTGAATGTTACCATTGACGGGTTGGCGGCGTCGGCGGCAACGTTAATCATTTGCGCAGGTGATAACGTAAAAATGGCGTCGAACGCACTTTTAATGGTACATACGCCTTCGGTAAGGTTGATTGGTTATTATGACGCGGCGGAGCTAGAAAAAGTTACAACGTCACTTAAAGCGGTCGAAGGGTCAATCCTTGACACTTACAAACAACGCTTGCCGGAAACGTCACACGCTGACATTGCTAAAATGGTAACGGCTGAAAAGTACTTGACGGCAGAGCAAGCAAAAGATTTAGGATTTGTGGACGAAATAACGGGCGAAGTTGAAATGAAAGTCGACGACGCGAAAAAGTTATTGTTTGTTAATAAAGTCGAGATTGATTGCAAGAATCTCGGTGACAAATTCAGAACCTTAGTAAATTTGAAAGGGGTAAAAAAAATGGCAGATAAAACCGAAACGCCGAAAGTTGACGTGATAGACGTTAAGGCGGCGAATGATTTAATCATAAAAGACGCGATTAAGCAGGAGCGTCAACGCGTAAAAAACTTAATGGCGCTCAAAGGCGACAACGCAATAGTAAACGCGCTGATTGAAGTTGCAGTCGGCGAGGGCGCGGAAGTATCAGACATTACGCCGTACATTGACGCGGTTAAAAATTTGAAATTACCTGTTACCAGAAATGCGGCAGTGGAGGAAATTAAAGCTACAATCAAAGAAAATATGACAAGCGGCGCTGAAAACGTCGGCGGCAGTGTTGAACCGGTAATGACGCCGGACGAAAAGCGAATGGCGGACGCTAAGTCACTTGCCGAAATGGTTAATGCATTGAGAGGTGTTAAACGTGGGTAGATTTTTCGGCACGCGCGACGGCATTAAGCGTGATGAATTAATGGGCGGCACGGACGGTATACCGGTGTCAATTCGCAACGTCGAAGTGGCTAAAGACGCGGCGATTGAAAGAGGTATGCTTTTAGCGTCGGCAAGCACTTTTGGCGTTTTTGCACCGGCGGCGGCAAGTGACACGGGCAAAGTTTTGGTTATCGCCGAAAAAGATTTTGCGGCTGATTCAGACCATACCGTTACGCAAGCATACACAAGCGGCAAGTTCAATCGCGAAAAAATTAAACTCGGCACAGGATTGAACATTGATAATTTTGAAGAGCCTTTACGCAAGGTGAATATTATTCTTACTTCCATTGCGAAAGGCACGATTAACAAAGACGAATGGCAGATTGGCAACTAAGAAGGTGATAAAACTATGGCACTTGAAATATATGATATTACAGACACTTTAACCCTAATGGCGACTATTGAAATTATGGACAAGCCGTCAAGCTACTTGTCAGACACATTTTTCCCAAATAAATTTCCGATATTTTACACGTCAAAAATCGCGGTAGAATACAGACGGCAAGACCGAATGATAGCGCCTTATGCAGTTGCAGGTACAAAGGGCTTAAACGTCGGACGCGGTACGTCAAAAATTATGGAATTTTCGGCGCCGATGTTTGGCGTCCGCAGAGTAATTGGTCAACGCGATGTGGAAATGCGGCAATTCGGCGAAACACCGGTATTTTCGACGATGAAACCGGAAGAAAGAGCGCGTCAAATGCAAGCGCAAGACCTTTTGGACTTAATGGCAATGCACGCTAACCGCAAAGAAAAAATGGCGGCTGATATCCTGCAACACGGTAAAACGACAATGAAGGCGTACGCTGATGACGGGCGTGTCGCCGAGACCGAAACAATAGATTTTGGTTTTGTTAATACCGCCACTACAGATTGGACGCAGTCAACGGCTAAAATTTATGACGAGGTTCGCGCTGTCAGTGACAGAATCCAATCCCGCGTCGGCGAAATTCCCACGCTTGCAATTTGCGGTAAAAACGTCGAAGAATATTTGATGAATAACACCGAGATTAGAAATTGGCTCATGGTGCCGAATCGCGAAAATCTGACAATGGCGAGCTTTTCACCGCATTACACGGACGTACAGGCGCGATATATCGGCAGAATCAGCGCGTTAAATATGGATTTTGTAAGCTACGGCAAGACTTACATTGACGAAGACGAACAGACTAAGCCTTACATTGAGGACGACACGGTAATAATTTCTGTTGCCGGACGCGGCAGAGTTTTACGCGGGTCAATGGTATTTATGGATGACGGCGGTTGGAAAACGTATTCGGCTGATTATGTACCGCGTTATGACATTGACAAAAAAGCTAATCAGATGTCACTTGCGATATTTAGCCGTTACCTGCTTGTGCCTGCACTTCTTGACGATCACTTTGTGCTTAAGGTTAAGCCGTAATTGGAGGTTGTAAAATTGAAAGTAGTAGCATTAAAGACGATTTTATACAGCGGCGGCGGACGCGCGAAAATTTATGAAAAAGGCGACGTTTTTGAGATTGATGATGTGTCATACTACGTTCGCAAGGAGCGCGGCGAAATTGACGACGTCCACGAGCTGACAGAAAATGAAATCATTAACGTAGATGAGGGCTTGCCGCCGCTTGACGTAGACGAAAAGACGGCACGCAAAAAGAAAAATGTTACCGACATTTAAAGATTATCAGCGGCAGGATAATCAAGACGTTTTTATCAATCTCAAAGAATTTGGCGAATATGCGACGATTGACGGCGTGAATTTGCAAGTGCAGGTGCAATATCGGACTGAAAGATATTCGGCGTTGCAGTCACAAGATTATGAGACTTTGCACGGCGATTTTGTCAAGATATTTTTTCGGACGGCTGATTATTGCGGCAAAAATGAAAGGTTACCTTATCAAGGCGAATATTGTCACATTAACGGCAAGCGTTACAAAGTGCAGACGTGCAAGGACGAAATGGGCATTACGCGGCTTGTAGTGTCGAGTTATCGGCAGGAACAATTACGGCAGACGCCTTTCCAACGTTTTGAAATAGGTGGGCTTGATGATTGAAATCAGAATTGAACCGCCGCCCGACCTTCAGGCTAAACTTCAGCGTATTGCTATGATACCGGGCGCACTTGAAAAGGCGGCGAAAAATGCGGTCAAGCGAACATTGCGCGGCGGCAAACAGGATGCGTCACGTAAAATTGCTCAACGCTATACAATTCGCGCTGGCGTCGTGGTACGCACGATAAAAATCAAGCAAGGCGGCTTAAACGGCGAAATGTCGTCACGCGGCGGAATAAATCCATTGAAATTATTCCGAATCAAACCAAAAAGCCGCCCGCGCAAAATGCCTGCAGGCGGCGTATTCGTGCAAAACGTCAAGGGACAAGGCGGCTATATTCGACGCGGCTTTTTGACGCACAAAGGAAACGTCGTGGAGCGTGCAGGCATAAGTCGATATCCATTGCGCGGTTTAGGCGGTCCCTCGTCACCCGGTATGCTTGGCAATCCGAATGTGGGTCCGTACATTGAAGATAAAATGTTTCAGCGTCTGCAGATTAATCTTGACCACGCGGCAAACGCGATTATCGGAGGCTTTTTTTGATTGAAAGTTTTTTGACAGGTCTGAAAAGACGTTCGCCGGTGTCACCATTTTTGATTCTTGCAAATAACGTAGCTCGATAAATTCCACTTTTTTCGGCGGCTTCAGCAAGTGTCATTGATTCACCTTTATATTCGACGATATGATTGCTACGTTGATTACGGGTTTGAGTTTTGCGGTCTGCCCAGCGCAAATTGTTAGGTTCATAGTTGCCATTATTGTCTATGCGGTCAAGCGTGTATCCTTCTTCTCCATAATGTTCAAGTTGGCTGACATAATCGTAAAACGCTTGAAAATTGTTAATCCAAGCAGGATAAACAGAAATGCCGCGTCCACCGTAATGTTTGTAAGCTCTATTGCCTTTTTCCAAACACCGCGCTAGCATATTTTGCCATGTACGGTAAATCTTAGTGCCACACATCCCGTGTTTGGTACTATATTTGATAATTCTTTCGCGTTTTTGGCAACCGCACGATGTAGTAAGATTGTGATTCAAAGCGCTAGCATCAACAATAACGTCGTTACCACAATCACAACGGCACTTCCAACAAGCGCGTTTACCTTTGTTTTCGACGCGTTCAATGACGGTTAAGCGACCGAACTTCATACCCGTTAAATCTTTCAAATTCGACATTTTATCACTCCTTTATTGACTACAACCGCAAGGCGTGATAGAATTTAAAATACAAAATGCCCTGCAGTATTGCTTATTTAGTTCACGGCAATTATAGCAGAGGCGTTTTTGCTTTTCAAGAATATATTTCGCCGAAAGGCGATTTTTTTAGTTAGGAGATTTTTATAAATGACGGCGGCAGATTTAGTATCGACATTGGCGAGCGAATTGCGTCAAGCTACAGAGCATTTTATTTTTCAAGCTGAATACCAAAAAGACAAAAAAGTCAGCGTTTATGAAGGCTATGTCCCCAGCGGCAATTTTACCAACGAAACATTTTTGCCAATGATAACGGTAGAATTTCGCGGCTTAGATGATATAGATGACGGCGCGACGTTGACGGCAGGGCTTATGTTGGCAGTATACGGCGGCGAAAATGCGAAATATGACGGCGGACGCGAAAGAAAAGGCGAATTTTTCAAAGACTACGGCGACGGTTGGCGCGATTTAATAAATTTGGCGGAAACGGTACGACAATATTTGTGGACACGTCCCGACAGATATTTAGCCGACAAATATAAGCTTGTGAACTTGGTATTTGTCCCGCAACCCGACCAGCCCGAGCCTTTTTTCTACGGAGATATGGTATTGACGTTTTACACGGCGCAACCGTACACGCCGATAAATTATCCCGCCGAGTTCGAGGAATCGCGCGTACCAGTTCAACCTAGATTTAGGAGATTAAAAAGATGAATACAATTTACATTGGACCCAGCAATCATAAACTGGGCTTAATTCAGTTCACGATTTACACTGAAAGACCGACGGCTTTAATAGACGGTTACAGAGCGGCAATTCCTATGATTGACCGCCTTTTTGTTTCAGTGGAGGAATTTTCAGAAGTTGAAAAAGACTTGGAAAAGCCCGAAACGCTGATTTTTGCGGCGTGCAAGCAAGTCTTACAAGCAGGTAAAGAAGAGGTGAAAAAATAAATGGCTTATAAACACGGCATATACTCAACCGAAGTACCGACATCAATCACGCCGCCCGTTACGATTGACGGCAACAGCGGTTTAGTAGTTGCATTCGGTACGGCTCCGATACATTTGGCGGCGGAACCGGCTAAACCTAACACGCCGATTTTGGCGCATTACTACAGCGAGGCAGTTAAGCAACTCGGCTACAGTGACGACTTCGATAGTTACACTTTGTGCGAGGTTATGAAAAGTCAATTCGTGCTTTTCGGCGTGGCACCCGTTGTATTTGTAAACGTGCTTGACCCTACGAAACATTACACCGAAAATACATTTACGGCAGAGGGCATAGGCGCGACACCTGCGAATATCGGCAAGGACGCACTGATTGACACATTGGTAGTTACAAGCGGCGTCGACAAGGAGCCGGACGAACTGGTTAAAGATACAGACTACAGCATTACGACTACCAGCGAAGGTGAAGGCAGTGACACTGTCACGACTACGACGCTTAATATTTTGGCGCTTGATAACATTACGGACAATGCGATTGTGCTTGAATATCAGACGTCACGCGACACTGAAAATTTTGAACACGTCACGGCAGAGGTTGACGTCGGTACGTCAATCACTCTTGATTCCGATACAATTTTGTCAACGGTCAAGGTATTAAGCGGCGGTTCTGAAATGCGCACTTTGCAAGCGGACATTGACTTTAACGCGGCACGCGACACGGACGGCGCCGTTGTTGTTACGCTGATTGACGATGCAAAGGTAGTTGACGATACAATTTCACTTAGCTACCACGAAGTGGACACGTCCAAAGTTACGGCAATGGATATTGTCGGCGGCGTTGACACAATGACGGGCGATATTACGGGGCTTGAATTAGTCGGCAGTATTTACCCGAGATTAGCGGTTTTGCCAGGCATAATCATTGCACCGAAATATTCAACCAATACGGCAGTTGCGGCGATTATGAAGGCAAAGGCTAAGTCAATCGACGACGTTTTCAAGGCGACGGCGATTGTTGACATTGACACGGAAGACGCGCGACTTTACACGGAGGCGGCAGAGCGAAAGGCGATTAATAATCTCGTCGATCCGTTTTTGTTTGTTTGCTATCCTAAATTGTCACTTGACGGCGAGCAATATCACCTTTCAACGCAAATGGCGGCGCTGATGAATCAAGTTGACGCCGATAATAACGGCATACCTTATGTGGCACCTTCTAATCACAATTTGCAATGTGATTCTACGGTTAGAAAAGACGGTTCAGAGGTTTATTTCGGTCTGCAACAGTCAAATTACCTTAACGGCAACGGTATTTTAACGGCAATGAATTTTGCAAGCGGTTGGAGACTTTGGGGCAGTAGGACTTCCGCGTACCCTACGAACGCAGATGTTAAAGATAATTTCATACCAATACGCCGAATGTTTAACTATATCAGCAATTCACTGATCCTTAACTTTTGGAGCCAAATTGATAACCCAACGAATAAGCGTTTGATTGAATCAATCGTGACGTCGGCAAATATTTGGCTTGACAGCTTGACTTCGGCGGGTGCTTTACTCGGCGCACGTGTAGTATTTTTGCCGGAAGATAACGCGACGACAGATTTAATGGACGGCATTTTAAAATTTCACATTTATATGACGCCGCCGCCCCCTGCACGTGAAATTGATTGGATACAAGAATACGATCCGAATTATTTGGCGACGTTATTTGCATAAAATTTGCAAAAGAGGTGATTTAAATGGCTGATTTGTCAGTTTTGCGCGGTATGACCGACAACTACGAATGTTATTATCGCGGCAACAGATTTTTAGGAATGACGACGGTTGAATTGCCGGACTTTAGCTTTTTGACAGCTGAAGTAAGCGGACCCGGCATAATGGGTAATTTAGAAATTCCTGCAATAGCTCATACCGAATCATTAGAATTAACGCTTAATTGGCGCACGATACATGAAGAAATGTTATTTGCGTTGCACCCGCACGCTCACGACTTAACGCTTAGAAGTTCCCAGCACAATTACGATCACGGCAACGGCAGGACGCTTAGTCAACCCGTACGCATTGATTTTCGCGGCTTGACGAAGAACGGTGGAATGGGCAAGCTTGAAAAGGCGACAGAAACCGAATCTAAAACTGTATTTGAACTGATAACACTTCAAATTTATGTAGACAATCAGAAACAGTTAGACTATGACAAACTGAATTACAAATTTGAAGTTTACGGGGTAGATTATCTGCGTGATTATCGTCAATCAGTAGGACTTGACTTTTAGGAGTGATTTTAATGGCGATTGAAAATATTAACCTTCCGAAATTAATTGACACGCTGAAAGAGAAATTGGACGACTTGACTGGGTTTGATTTTGAGGAAGTCGAAAGACAAGAGCGTTTAGCCGGAAACGCGGCGCCGAATGTATCTTTCACACCGTCATTTCGTACGAGGTTAGCGGCGAAGGCGTTGGGCGTAAATCCGCACGATATCAAGGAATTAAAGCTTAAGCAGTATACAAAAGTAGATTTAGAGGTAATGACTTTTTTATTTGGCGATTCGGCGAAGGACGAGACGTCGTCAAATACTTACGAAGCACAGCTGCCGACCTTAAAGAGTGGGGAAGCATAGAATTTTGGATGAAACGTCCACTGTACGAGCTTGACAACTGGATAAAAATCATCAATGAAAAAGTCAGAAAACGCAACGCCGAAATGAAGGCGGCTAGTAAGAGGAGGTGAATTGTCAATGGCGCGAACTTATGAAGTAGCTTTTAGAATCAGCGGCGCTTTAAACGGACAATTCGCCGCCGCAATGCAAGCCGCCCAAAACGCAATGCGCGGGTTAAGTACAGCGGCCCAGCAAGTCAACGCGGCAATGGCAGGGAGCGCCGGAACGTTATCACGCTATTTGAACAGTTTAAATCAAATGGCGGCGCAATCTAAAAAGTTTGCCGATTTAAAAGCCGCTATACCGCAGACACAATCTGCCTTGACTGCAGAGTTAGCCAAAATGGGGCAGTTGGCGACGGCGTACCGTCAGCAAAAAGCGCAGGTAGACGCAATGCGCGCGGCGTACCAACAATTAAAAGCTAAACAAGCGGATTTAAAAAAATCATATACCGATGAGCAAAATAAACTTAGAGGATTACAGGCATTAAAACAACAATATAAGCGTGAATTGGCTGAAAATGAAGCTAGACCACATAACCTTGAACAGATACAAAAAGCGGTACGGCTTGAAAGTCAGATAAAATCAACAACAGCCGCGATTGAGCAACAACGCCAAAAAATTCGCGAGGCAAAGTCGGTATACGATACTTTAACATCGGCAATGAAAGGTTCGTCCGCTGAATTACGCGCGGCAGAATCAGCGCTTAAACAATTAGGCAGTAATTTTGATTCGTCAAAGGCAAAAGTCACAGAGCTTATGAATACCCTGCGACGGCAAAAATCGGAACTTGCCGGTTTAAAATCGTCACTAAGTGCGGCGGGATTTTCAACAGACCATTTTATATCGTCTGAAATGCGGCTAAGGTCGGAAATCGCGGCAACTACAGCGGCGATTGAAAGGCAACGTCAAGCGGCGGCGTCATTGTCAGCGGCGCAGAATAATTTAAATGCGGCGTCAAGCAATTTCAGCGAGGCGCAATCTGCTTTTAATTCCGTACAGCAAGCGGTTGATGTTGTTGCCGCGCCGATACAAAAGTCCGTAGAAACGGCAATGACTTTTGAACACGCGATGAGTCGAGTAAAAGCCTTGACGCAATCGCAAAATATACGCGAAGGCAAGACCGATGTCGTAGAAAAAGAATTTGCGGCGCTTGAAAAGCAAGCACTTGATTTAGGTGCTACGACAAAATTCACGGCAATTCAAGCGGCAGAGGCAATGAGCTTTCTTGGTCTTGCGGGTTGGAAAACTAATCAGATACTAGGCACAATGCCGGGTATGCTTGATTTAGCGGCGGCGGCAGGCGCGGACTTAGCGCAAACTGCAGACATTGTGTCAGATAATATGACGGCAATGGGCGTACCGGTCAAAGACGCGCCACATTTTATGGACGTCTACGCATATGCCTTGACTAATTCCAATGCGCGATTGACGGACTTCGGTGAAACAATGAAGTACGCGGCGCCGGTAGCAAAGGCGTTTGGTTCAAGCCTAGACGAAACGGCGGCAATGGTAATGATGATGGCTAATGCCGGAATCAAAGGCTCTATGGCAGGTACGTCACTTAGAATGGGCTTACTTCGATTAGCGGGACCACCTAAAACCGCGACGAAGGAAATGGAAAAATTAGGCTTGTCATTATCGGACGCACAAGCAGGCGCACTAGAGGCACAAGCGGTAATTGAGGGTTTAGGCATTGACTTAAAAGGTGCAACGTCACCGGCGGAAAAAATGACGCGGGTAATAATGCAGTTGCACGAAAAAACCAAAAATCTTTCGCAGGACGAAAAATTAGCGGCGTTTAAAGGTATTTTCGGCGTCAACGCGGAGACAGGTTGGTTAGCGCTATTCGATCAGGGACCCGATGTCTTTTTAAAATATGTCGAAGGGCTAAGAAATGCGGACGGTTATGCACGTCAAGTAGCGACGACGATGATGGACGACACGCAAGGCGCGATAACAATTCTTAAATCAGCAATGGAAAGCGCCTATTTAGCGGTCGGCAAAGCCTTGAATCCTGCAATACGCGCGGCGGCAGAGGCAGTAACACCGTTAATCAGCGCATTTACACAGTGGGCTAATGCTAACCCGCGTGTTGTACAAGGCATAGTCGGCATAATCGCGGCATTATCGGCATTGGCACTTGCAGTTACAGGCGTAGCAGTGGCGTTCGCGGCGTGGAGCTTTATCACGGCGCAATTTGCAATGTTTCAAGCGGGATTGGCGGCAGTTCGCGCGGGAATGATAGCTACAGAGGTTGCAAGTTTAGGAATGGCAGGGCGAATTGGCGCGGCGTTTGCAACGATACAAGCGACATTGGCGGGACTAACTTTTAGCGGCATTGCGGCTAGTGTATCGGCGGCATTTACAAAAATCGGTGCGGCGATAATGACGGCGGCGCGAGCGTCTTTGGCGTTTATAGCTACACCACTTGGTTTGTTTTTGACGGCATTGGCGGCGGCGGCTTACGTTATATATGAAAATTGGGACAGGATAGCACCTGCAATAAGTCAAGTGGGCGCGGCAATATCGTCTGCATTGGACGCGGCAAGTCAAGCAGTCAGCGGCTTAATGACGGCGCTGGGTCCAATCGGTGACGCAATATCACAGGCGTTTGGCGACATTTTGGGTATATGGGAAATCGAAGGCTTTACGGACGGCATCGTTGCGGCGTTTTTAGGTATTGTGAATATTGTTGCCGGTGTCGGAGTGTCAATAATCAATATCTTCACGGCGACTGTCCAAACTGTTACGGCATTAATTGAAGGTTTAAAAGATACATTTAGCGGTTTGGGCGAATTTATAAGCGCCGTGTTGACTTTTGATTTTGACAAAATGGGCGACAGCGCTATTTTATTGCAAAGTAAGATTGATAAAGCTTGGAGAGGTATAGACTTTGAAAAGGCGGACTTTGGCTATGATATAAGCGGAAATTTCCGTCAGCAATATGCGGCGTACAAAAGAGCGCCCATAACACAACCATTTCAATCGGCGGCAGAAAATCAAGGTGCATTGTCAAATGCGGCGGCACTTTTTCAACCTGCACAACCAGCACAACCGGCGGCACCTGCACCAATGCCGACACCTACACCTGCCGAAACACCTAATCTTGATACTTCGTCATTTACGGCGCAAATGCAAGCATTAGGCGCGGCGGCAGAGCAACCTGCACAAACTTTACCGCAAATCGGTCAAGGTGCGGAGCAAGTCAATCAATCACTTACAAATTTTTCAACGGCGGTTCAACCTGCTCAAGAATCAATAGCGCAACTTCCGCAAGCAATTCAACCCGTTCAAGACGCCTTAGCAAACTTCCCAGCGGCGATTGAACCTGCGACAACGGCGTTGCAAAATGTAGCTACGACAATCGAGCCGGTAAACGCAGGATTAACGGCATTGACGTCGGCAGTCACGGCTGAAACAACGGCGGTCACTGCACATACAGCGGCATTGACAGCAAACACGGCGCAAGTTACGGCGTCGACTTCGGCTTTACAAGCCTTCATTGCGGCGTTGCAAGCTACACTCGGAGCATTGCAAGCGTTCACGGCGGCATTGCAAGCTACAATCAGCGGCTTAACGGCATTGGCGTCGGCAAGTTCAAGCGCGGCGACAAGCGTAGCGTCGTTAGGCTCAGCGGCAAGCAGTGCGGCAAGCGCAATGTCAAGCGCGGCGTCAAGTATAGCGTCAGCGGCAAGCAGTGCGGCAAGTGCGGCGGCAAGTGCAAGCGCGGCGGCGGCGTCTGCAGGAGCGAGTAAACCTGCGGCAAACTACAAAGGCGGCATTTACAACAAAGGCGCATTTCTTACGTGGTTTGCAGAGCGATCACCGGAGGCGGCAATTCCGCTTGATAAATCTGCACGCGCAATAAATTTGTGGACGCAAGCAGGTCAAATGTTAGGCGTCTTGCCTTCCGACAGTCCCGTTAATACAACGGCGGAGAAAATACCGCGTGACAATACGCAACGCGCGATATTAACCTTTCAGAAATCGAAAGAGATAAAAGCACGGAAAATTTACAATTCTGTAGTAAATCAATCGGCGACGGAAAATTACAATACGTCGGCAGTACAAAATACGGCGTTGAGTAATGTCACGTCGACAGTTGAACGAATCAGCAATGTACAAAGGCGGGTTCAAAACTTACAAGCGGCGCAATTTGATGAATTAGGTAACATAATCGGATTGAACGGCGCGGCAGGTAACGTAATAACGCAGTACGACAGCGAACAGGTCAAGCACGTCAAGCAGGAACTACAGCTGAAAGAATTTGCCGAAAAGCAGGACGGCACGTCTAGCCTTGCACGGTATTTGGATAAATTCCGCAACTTAATCAGCAAAGTACGCGAAACCATACAGCCGGCATCGCAACCAGCTGAAAAAATTCCCGCGCCGACAATTTTGTTTGAAAGTCAGCGTTGGCGGTCTGAATCACCTACGCGCGAAAAGACGCTTGACCGAGTTGCCAACAGTCGAAGTTATCAAGCTATCGTAAATGCACAGCGTCAATCGGTAGTAAATTCGCACCGAAATATGACGCGGCAGAATACGCGGACGTCGATTTTAAATGCACCTGCCGAGTTGCAAACTACCCTGCCTACAGACAGATACAAAAATCTGAATATCGGCGGTTTTAATCTGCGTGATATCCCGTTTGTAGGTGACATTTTCGGCAAGGCGAATGACGCATTGCGCGGCATTTTCGGCAAGCAACCCGTTGACATATTCAGCGGCATTGGCAAAAGTGTAGATTATGAGATTATGCACCCGCGCGGCACATTTCCTACCCTTCCGGCGGAAACACAACCGCAGGGCAATTTGCCTACAGATATTTTTAAAAATGTCGGTGGCGTAAATTTAGATAATGTACCGATAATCGGCGGCTTGATTGGCAAGGCGAATGACGCATTACGCGGCATTTTCGGCAAGCAACCCGTTGACGTTATCAGCGACATTACAGGCGGCGCGAAGGCTCAGGCAAGTTATGACATAATGCATCCTACAGGTACATTTCCGACATTGCAGAGTAATTCGGCACCAATGCTTGACAGGATACAAAACCTGCAGTCAAGCGTGACAGATAATCGGCTGGAAGATGTTAAGACGTACGAAGGCGGCACGTCCAATGATTATTCAGCGGCGGCATTTCAGCCGACTTTTAATATAACGGTTACTATCACCGGTAGCGGCGAGCAAGTCGACACAAAAAAAATCGGCGAGCAGATCGCCTATTCGGCGTGTGAAAGTTTTGAAAGGAAGTACAATAACTTTATGCGTGAAAAATCAAGGAGGGGTTTTGCGTGACGTATACGACGCAGAGCGGCGACACGTGGGACGTGATTGCGCATAAGACGCTGGGCGATAGTCGCTACACCGAAGATTTAATCAATGCCAACAGGCAATATATCACGACATTTATTTTTTCAGCGGGTGTGAAATTGGAAATACCCGCGATTAGTAAAACTAAAACAAAAACGCTCCCGCCGTGGAAGCGTTAATTTTTTTTGGAGGTATGAAAAATGTTAGGTTCAATCAAATTTGAAAATATCACCGATTTAACAAAATTGCCGCAAAAACCCGCAACGGCACTTTCGGTGCTTGAAAGTCCTATTGCAGGTGCAGGATACAAAGGTTTAATGTACGTCGGCAAGCAAACAGTGAAAGGCGTCAATTATTGGTTTATCGCGCACCAAACCTTGACATTGAGAGAGCCGGAAGAGCATATTGTAAAAATTGCGGTGAATGACTTCAAAGGCAAAATGAAAATTGCGGCAGGATCAATCGAACGAATTTTTTAAGATTTATTTCGCGAACGACTATGTTTTTGTGCGCAGTTGCGACTACAATAAATTTTGCGGTTATTGCTAGTTAAAAATTTATTACCACACTGCGCACAAACTTTTTCTTTCACGGCAACTTTGTCCCGCCACATTTTATTCGCGCATTCGAGAGAGCAGGTTTGAGTTTTGGCGTCTGAACGAACTCGGAATCTTTTGTTGCAAATAGCACAATGCCTATATTCATAATGGCGGTGACCTATATCTCTACATTCTTTTGAACAATAAGAATTTTGGCGAGTGTTGGTAGTTGAAAAAGTTTTGCCACATTGTTTGCAGGTAAAAATGCGCGGTGTGTCATAAGTGACGGCGGCATTACCTTGAGGTTTGTGAATTTTTTGGTGTTCAGAACGTGTGACTAAAAGCAAGTTAGAAATATCATTGTTAGCTTTATTTCTGTCGATATGATGAATATCATAACCGGAAGGAATTTCGCCGTAATAATATGTGTAAACGGCGCGGTGAATGTGAAAAGTAGCACGGTAATGCCCTTGTACGTCAGAAAAATAATTAATACCGTTAAATTTTTGATGAGTATCGTCAACGACTTCAACGGTCGGCGGCGCGGTTAAATCGCGCTCCAAAACGGCAATGCGGTGACGTTCAAAGTCATTTTCGGCGTTGTCTTTGAGAGTTTGCAGAGCCGCTTGAATTTCAGGGGTAAATTTCATATGAATCAATCCTTTCTTGACTTTAGCCCGCAGGATTGATAAAATAAAAATACAAAATTCCTGCGGGATTGTCTATTGGTTACACGGCAATTTTACCACAGGGATTTTTGCTTTTCAAGAAAAAATATTTGGCGCCGAAAGGCGCTTTTTGTTTGGTAATTTTATGAAAGCAAGAAATATAAGAGTTGAAATAGAAGTCAACGGCAAAAATATCACGGACGAGATAAGCACTTACGTTAAATCCGTTTCCTATACTGATGTTTTGGACGGAGAGGCGGATACTGCCGAAATTTTACTTCAAGATGCCAATAGAATTTGGTGTGAAGATTGGTTCCCGCAACGCGGCGACACGGTTAAAATTACTTTGATTCGTCAAAATTGGAATGGCGAAGAAGTAGAAATATTGCCTTTGGATTTTTGGGAAATTGACGAATGTGAAAACGATTACAGCTACGGCGGCGGCAATGAATGCAAAGTCAAGCTTAATTCCATTCCCAATAACACGGGACTTCGTAGCATTGATGAAAGTCACAGTTGGGAAAAAGTCAAGCTGTCTAAAATCGCAGGTGACATTGCGGCAGAGGCGGGCTTAACTTTATTTTACGATACAAAAGAGGATCCCGAGATAGCACGCGCCGAGCAGTCGGAGTTATCCAATTTGGCTTTTTTGCAGAAATTATGCAAAGACAAGGGCTTAGCTTTAAAGGCGTCGGATCGTAAATTAATTATCTTTGACGAAGAAAAGTACGAAGGGCAAACGCCGATTGTTACTTTGCACTACGGCACGGACGCCATTAAACATTTTGGCGGTAAAGCCACGATATCTAAAATTTATAAATCCTGCAAAGTCGAATACAAGCACGGCAAGAAGTCAGAGGAAATTTCCGCCGAATATACCGACCCCAGCAAGAAAGACGGAATGACGCTTAAAATCAATCAAAAAGTGGAGACTAAGGCAGAGGCTGAAAAGCTTGCCAAGAAAAAATTGCGCGAAAAAAATAAAGAGGAAATTAAAATCTCATTGACGCTTGTCGGCAACTTTGTATATCTCAGCGGCAACGTCATAGAGTTTGCAGGTCACGGCTTTTACGACGGAAATTATATTATCGAAAAGGCTACGCACAAAGTAGGAAACGGTTATGAAGTGTCAGTGGACTTGCGTAAATGTTTATCCGGCTATTAGTAGGTGATTGGTATGGAAGGCGAGGCACGCGACTTAGTCAAGGAAGGAATTGTAAGTGAAGTTTATCCGGCGCGACATTCGGCGCGGGTGACTTTTGAAGATAAAGACAACGTAGTAAGCGCCGAGTTGCCGATTATAACTTTATGGGCGCTGGAAAATAAGGCGTATGCACTCCCCGACATTGGAGAAACGGTTTTGTGTATTTTTGCGACGAACGCAGATACAACGGGCGAAGGTTGGATAATCGGCAGTAGGTTTCACGACAAAAGTAAACCGAATGCCAATGCGCAGGACGTAACACGAATTGATTTTAAAGACGGCACGTCGGTAGAGTATAACCGCAAGCAACACGCGCTAAAAGTGGAGTGCAAAGGCACGCTGGAAATTAAATGCGACAAAGAAATTTCAATCGTCAGTGAAGAAAATATGATTCTGAAAGGGAAGAATATCTTTATCAATGAAGGGTAGGTGACAGAAATGCCTGCGGCAACACGAGTAGATGACGGGACGACGGGAACTTGTGATTTAGGCATACCGGACTGTTGTCCACACGGACGAACGGGAAACAACACGGAAGGAAGTCCAAACGTTTTTATAAATGGAAAACCCGCGCACCGATTAGGTGACACGGGCTCAATAGCCTGTCCTCATGGAGGCACTTTTGTTTCAAACAGCGGGTCAAGTACAGTTTTTATAAACGGCAAACCTGCGACACGAATTGAAGATAGTACAGCTTGCGTCGGTTGCGGAATGGCAGGTCACCACATAAACGGATCGCCGAATGTTTTTATAGGCGGGTGATAGTATGGTAATTGGAGCCTTCGGCGAAATGGTTTTTGAAGTATCGGCGCGGCGCGTGATAACCTTTGACAACTACAAGCGCAAGACGAAGGCTAAATACGCTACGCACGAAATAATTGGACGTCCGCCGGTTTTAGAATTTACAGGGCGGGAACTTGAGGAAATTACCTTGACTATAACGCTGATATCTTGCTTAGGCGTCACGCCGGAAGAAGAGGCATTGAAGTTGCGTGAAATGTGTCAACGCGGCGAGCCTAACTTTTTAATCATCGGCAACACGGTTTACGGCGAAAACGAATTTGTGATTGACGACGTGCAAGAATCAGTGTTGCATTGGACAGGCGGCGGTAACGTCTTGACGAACAAATTGGACGTAACTTTTAAGGAGTATGTCCCGACAGGCGATTAGTCTCTTGATTTTAAGATAACATCAAAACCCAGAATATCACCTAACTGTTTTAACTCGTCATAGCGAATCGCGCCGCAAACTAATTTGCGCGAAAATGAAGGTTGATTGTATTTTGTACCGTAACGTTTATTAAATTCGTCACGCAATGCCTTTTGAGTATAACCGCGCAATTTGGCAAATCTCATAATCAATTCGCCGATTGTCAATTCTGTATTTATATCAGACATTTCAAATCCTCCTTTCTCAAAAAATTTTATACCTTATAAAGGTATATGTCAATAAAAAAAGGCAAAAAATATCTTTTAAAGGTATTGACATTATGCTTTTTTGTGGTATTATATGCCTATAAAAGATATTAACCGCTTGAAATTCTAAGGAGGAAACAAAAATGATGAAGGTTAGCAAGGCGAAGTTGGAGGCGTACGAAAAAGCTCTCCACGCTGAAAACAACTGCGTTATGCTTTACATGGTCGGCAATCGCAAGCAGTTTGATGTTTACGGCACGTATTACGTGAAACGCAAAGTAAACTGCGCACGCGGAGTGAAGGTGTACAAAGACGTTAAAACGGTTGGTTGGCACAAGGTTAGCCAAAAGGACGTTGCCGAGATTCTCAAAAACTACGGCTTGACGGTTGATGAATTTGTTGCTATCGCGAACGGCGAATACGAGGAAGAAACGGCAGAAGTTGAAAACGTCACGACGAACGAAGAAGTTACCGCCGAAGTTAAGGAGGAAACAGAAATGCAAGAGGTTAAGGTACAGGAGGCAAGCGCTACTACCGAAATTAAAAAGTTTGAAGTCGGCAAAATTTATTTTCCGTGTGTCCGCTTTGAAAAGCCTAGAATCAAAATCACGAAACGCACTGCCAAAACGGTACACTACAAAATCGAACGCTTTAATGACGAATTTGACTGCGAGACAAGAGCAAATATCTCTATTTTTGACGGCAGTGAACACTTTTATAGCGAATATTTAAATCGTAGCTACTATGCCCTTGACGAAGAGGACACAGCGGTTGAAACCGAAAACACCGTGAATGCAGAAGACAGCTCGACGGTTAAGGCGGCAAAAGAAGAGTTAATCTACGTCAACAATCAGATTAAAGGCGTTCAGCGTGACATTGAATACTACGTCGAGCAGATAAAAGAATATATCGGCTGTATCGCTAAGTGCGAAAACTTTATCAGCAATTACGGCGTTAACCTTTATGACCTGCAAAATAAGGCGGCGGCGTTGGAAAATGAAATTGCCAACCGTAAGATTGTTGACGCGATTGACGATATCGGCGGCAGTGCAGACGCAGTAGACGCAAGCGTTGCGGCAATGATTGAACTTAACGCGGCGAACTTCACGACGGCTAATTTGCTTGACGCGGTAAATGCGCAGGTAGGTACGGCGGTTGAAAATATCCCCGTAAAGTTTGAAATTCAAAATTTTGCGGCGGACGCAGTAACGGCGAACGACGTAGCGACGATTGACACGGCAGTTAGCGGCACTGTGATTGAACCGGCTGATGAAGACGACGTTAAGACGCAAGCGTATTTGGCGGAGATTGCAGACATTGACGCGCAAATTGCGGCATTGCAAGCTAAACGCGCCGAAAAAGAAACGGAATTACTGAATCTCCTTGAAGGCGTCACGGCTTGGGCGTACGATAAAATTAAAGCCGTTACCAGTCTTGATTCAAGGTATTTAGAGATTATTGCGCCTGCCAGATCAACAATTTTTAGAAACGACTTCGACGAATTGTACTTCGATTGTTTCAAAGACGGGGGATTTCAAATTTCAAAATATCTTCATAGACTTGTAACATACAGCACGGCGAAACAATTTAAAGCAGTAATTCGTGACCTTGTAGCGGCGATTGAACGCGGCGACAAAACCTTCGCCTTCCCTGCGGATATCCCGCCGATTGCCGAAGTTGCCGACAGCGACACCGAAACCCAAAAGGCAATTTGACTTTTGGAAAAGCAATTCAGAAAGGCTTGTAGACTTCGCAAAACGCCCGTAGACGCGCGATAGACGGGTTGACATACAAAGACTACTAGGCGACACCGAAAACGGCTTAAAACGGCAATGACAATTAATCACTAAAGAAGTTACGTAACAAATACCCAACAAAAAAGGCGGCTTGTGGAGAGTCGCCTTTTTTGCTTTAATGAAATTAATCCATTAAAGAAGTTGGGTAGATTATAGCATAGTTCGGCAGAAAGGCAAGGGCGGCAAAAGTGATTCGTGTTACTACAGATTTAGCGGAAATAAATTTAATGCCGGTGACGGAGCTTGAAGAAGTCATTCAGAATGTCAAGACAATTCTTATGACGGTAAAAGGCGAAGTCCCGCTCGATAGAGATTTTGGCACCGACAGAAAAATTTTAGACTTGCCGATATCGGTAGTGACGGCAAAAATCACGGCGGCTATTGTGGAGGCAGTAAACAAATTTGAACCCCGCGCACGTGTTACACGTGTCACGTACGAACAAACGCAGGAAGAAACATTGGACGGCATATTAAAGCCGGTCGCAGAAATTGAATTGGTGCAAGACAAATTGCGCGGGTATGTTTTGATAGAGGACGGAAATGGAGCTTAAAGATTTACCAAAATTAACATTTGCGGATGCCGACGTTGACAAACTCCTTGACAACGCCTTAACGATAGTACGCGGCTTGCTGAAACGTGAAATAGCACGCGCCGATCCGCTAATGCTTTTTATAAAATCCTTTTTGGCAATAATCGTACAGCAACGCCTTTTAATTGACGAGTTAGCAAAGGCTAATCTGCTTGCCTATTCAAGCGGCGCGGCATTGGAGCATTTGGGCGTATTGGTAGGGGTATATCGACTTCCGGCGGCGGCGGCAAAAACAACGGTGCAAGTCACGCTGTCGGCGCCGCGTGCAAGAGCGATAACCATAATGCAGGGTACACGTGTTCACGCCGGTGACAACGTCAATTTCGCGCTTGATTCAGCGGTGATTTTTCCGTCCGGCGAAACGTCAACTACAGTAAGCGCTACCTGCTTGCAGACGGGCGACATAGGCAACGGCTACAAGGCGGGTGATTTATGCCACATAGTTGACCCGCAACCCTTTTTAGCGTCGATAGTCAATTTGACCGAGTCAGAGGGCGGAGCCGATATCGAGAGTGACGACAGCCTACGCGAAAGGATTCACGAGGCACCGGAGAAATTTAGCAATGCAGGAAGTAAAGGCGCGTACGAATATTGGGCAAAAACGGCGTCGACATTAATTTCAGACGTGTACGTTATCAGCGAATATCCTGGCGAAGTCAGCGTTTACGTCTTGCTTGAAGGCGGCGAACTGCCCGATATTGAAATGCTGAATACCGTTGCCGACGTCTTGAATGATAAAAAGGTACGTCCACTTACTGACTTGGTACACGTCAAGCCGCCACTTGTCACAAACTACGATATCGAAATTAGGTATTACATAGCACGCAGTGACGCAGTAAGCGCCGTGACGATACAGCAACGTTGCGAAACGGCGGTTGACGAGTATATAGCGTGGCAAAAGAAGAAATTGGGCAGGGACATTAACCATACCGAATTGTATTATAAGATTCGCGCGGCAGGTGCTAAACGCGCCGAAATTATTTCGCCGACGTTTACAAAAATAGCGCCGAATGCCGTAGCGATAGCGCAGAATGTCACTGTATCTTACGGCGGCATTGAGGACGATTAACGAAGGAGGCGGCGGAATGTTGAAAGAAATTTGGTTACCGAAAATAGCTGACATACTGCCGCGAAATATTTTAGCCGATAAAAAAATGCACGCGGCGGCAGAGGCATTAGACCTTGAATTAAAGGCGCTGTCTTATGACGCTTGGCAAGTGCTACACATACCGCGCCTTGATGAACTTAATCACGACGTACTAGACCATTTAGCCTACCAATTCCACGTTGACCATTACGAACCGTCAACAATGCCGCTTGAAGTCAAGCGCAATTTAATCCGGCAGTCAATCTTGTGGCACCGAATCAAGGGTACACCGGCAAGCGTTGAGGAATTTCTCGGCGCATTCGGCATAAAAGCTAAAGTTAAAGAGAATTGGGAATATGGCGGCGATCCGTACTTTTTCCGCTTGACTGTTTCGGACGTGGCATATATGGGCGACGACGGTGAAACATTTATGCGGCTTGTCTACGCGGCGAAAAACGAGCGTAGCTGGCTTGATTTATTTATCTTCGACTTGACGCGCGAACCGCCGGACAACGAACTTTACATAGGCTTTCCGACGGTTAGTGTTGTTCGCGACGTGATAGACGGCGCAGGACTTGAAACAACTACCAATTCGCTTTACATAGCTGAAAAGACAATCGACGCAACACGGAGCGTGATTGATTATGATTCAACCGACTACAACAATATTTCAAATGACTTAGTAGTTACGACGTGGTTACAAATTGGCGGCTATACCGAAATTGCGGCGGAGGTTGACCCCGACGACACGCAAGAGTGGAGCTTTTCGTATTGGTTATGGACGCGCTATAACAAATGGAAACATAACCCCGACGTTAAAGAGTATGATCACCACTTCGACGAGGACGACGGCGAAATTGACCCCGACGACCCCGACTACATTGAACCATTTCCGCTTGGGCGCGACTTTCTGCGGTTATACTGGGAATTTCCAGATCGCCGAATCAGATTTATGACGCTGAAAAATCCCCGCCAAAATGTCACGGGTGCAGAGATTAACGCGGTTGGCGATTATGCCGTACTGAATAAGGCGATTTTAAATTCAAAGGGCTACGCGCCCGACCGAATCAAAAAGGCGCTTTACATTACGCAACGTAAAATTAATTTAATTGGCGGTCACGCACCGAAGGCTGACAATGGCAAGTTTTCTCCATTGCCGCCGCCAAAACCTAAAGGAGCTTAAGCTATGATTGATATTGATAAAGTGTATAATGCCGATTGTTTGGAAGGTATGAAGGCGATTGACGACGGAGTTGTTGACTTTGTACTTACAGACTTGCCTTTTGGAATTACCGCCGCACCTTTTGACGTCAAGATTGACCTTGCGAAGTTTTGGGAGCAGATAAACCGCGTGACTAAGCGGACGGCGGCAATAGCGTTGTTTGCTAATAGCAAATTCCTCATTGAACTCGGTGCGTCGAATATCAAAAACTACCGCTATAAATGGATTTGGCAAAAAAATTCAACGACAGGCTTTTTGAATGCCAAGAAAATGCCACTAAAAGCGCACGAAGATATTTTGATTTTTTACCGTCAACTGCCGACGTACAATCCGCAATTTACGCAGGGCAAACCTAAAAATTGGAATAGTGATAAACAAATAAATTCAAGGTGCTATAATGCTATTAGGAACAGACGCACGGGTTATCATAATTTGGAAGGTAAGTATTATCCTAAAGATATTGTAGTTTTTAATACTATGCTTTCGGGCGGTGCAAAATATGACAACGGTCTACATTGCATACACCCAACAGAAAAACCCGTTGACCTGCTTGAATACCTAATCAAGACGTACACGAATGAAGGCGAATTGGTTTTGGACGCGACAATAGGCAGTGGCAGTACGGCAGTCGCGGCAGTAAACACGGGCAGACACTTTATCGGTTTTGAGACCGAGAAAAAATTTTGCGATATAGCGAACGAGAGAATATCAAAGGTGCAAGCTGAAAAGGCTCAGGCGCTTTTTTAATTTGGCGGTGATTAAAATGTTTAAAATTGTCGGTAACATAATCGTACGTACATTGGACATACCGCGCAGGACTAAAAAAATACGCAAAAAGGCGCTTGCTCGTGCTTTAACTCTAACTAAAAAAAGCAGGTGATTGAAATGGTTGACAAAACTGTCCGTGCGAAGAAATACAAAAATTTTTTTGCGAAATATAGAATTCATATTACGGAGTTGTTTCGGCGTTTAGGTGAAATTAAACATACGTCAAAATTTCGGCGTATGCAAATACGTAAATGGATGAAGTGGGAGTATATGCACTTTCTTAAAAGCTTAAAAATAGGTGATTGAAATGGAAAATTTTTTGTGTATATTCTTAGGAGTATTGGTCGGCAATTTGTTATATGATTGGTTTAAAGAGTGAAAAAGGCAGGTGAATTAAATGACAGATACAGCGACAGAAACCGCGACTTTTAATCTCGGCACGGTCGGAATGATGTGTACGCGCAAAGGCTTAAACGTACTTTCGGCGGGTTTGTCCGGTGAAAGAATTGTATTTACTAAGCTTGCGATTGGCGACGGCATTTTGGACGTCACGAGCGACAGCGAATACAGAGTGGCAGTGCTTAACAAAACCGAAATGACTAATTGGCGAATGGATTTACCAATTTGCGAAAACGTCAACAAAGGCGACGGCACGATGTTACTTCACGCTATAAAAACCAACGCTGAAATCGTCGAGGGCTTTTTTGCCAGAGAGCAAGCGGTTTTTGCGATTGACCAAGCGACGGGCGAAGAAATTTTGTACGCCTATAGAAACAGCGGTGACGCCAGTTCATTTCTGCCCGCCAATACCGGACCCGTAGCCAAAACGATTGACTTAGGCGTCGTCACGGTGATTCAAAACGCGCAAAAAGTAGAGGCAATTTTGGACGCCTCATTTGCATACGTCGGTATGGCTGATTACAAAATTCACGTCGACGCGGAGCACCCGCACCCCAATATGCCGAATTACTACGGCAATGTTTATGACACCAATGCATTTTGGGCGGCTAATCAAGACAAGCACCTTTACCAAATGTCGGTAGACAATACGCGGCACGTGATTTTAGGCGACGCGGCGGAGCTTATACCTTCACTCGGCAAGACGATAACCGACAATCAAGCCAAAATTAACACGCTGAAAATTATTTCGGATTCCAAAAACGAATTGGGCTTAGATGCTAATATGATGATTGTCGAAGATTTTAAACCGACGACCGAAATTGACGTGTACAAAATGAAAGTTTTGTCCTGCGCACAGAATGGTAAAATTATCGGCGTGCAGTCGGACGAAGGCATTATCGCGGGGCAGTATTATTGGATTTCCGACGGCAACAATCAAGAATTGGTGCAGGTTATTGGCGCCGTTTATTCTACCGACTACTATCACGTCGAACTTGCCGAGCGGCTGACTTACGGCTACAACTTAAGCACGGTTTATTTGTATCGGTCGACGGTGCTTGATAACACGGCGACGGTTGACAAAAAATGGCTTAGTTGGACGCCGAAATACACGTTTAAAGGCATTAGCGCGAACATTGAGAGGGTGAATTATTTGGACACGTCACAATACAACCGCGCGGCGCTAAATATCAGCGGAGAAGGCGTCGTCACGCGGGACGGCTATTTTACCTTGACTAACGACGAGGGAAGTTTTGAATACACGCCCGATGAGGACGCAGGTCAAGCGTGGGTGACACAGCCCGACATTGACACGCTTTTTGCGGCGATTGAACGCGACGCTAATGCTAATAACTTGACGTCGGAAGAAGTAGACGCGCTTGTAGATTTGCAGGAGGGTGGCGAAGGGTGAAAAAAATACCGCCGAAATATCGCGCTAAACATTTGTACAGCAATCAAATTTTTCACGGCAACTTATTTGTGGGGTTTATTGGCGCGTTTATACTTTCAGGCGACTTTCACGCGCGTGTTGACCCCGACACAATACAAAAATTTTGCGGCTATGATAAAGACGGCAACGAGGTTTACCGCAGTTACAAACCTAAATTAAAAAGGTGATTGCAATGGATATACCGTATAAATTTCGCGGCATTGATGAGGACGGCAACTTTCACTACGGCGACTTAGTTCAATGCCGCATTTGTATGATTATGGAAGATTACGCCGCCACTAAGGTTCTGCCGCAGAGTGTTTCGCAACTGGTCGGCTATGACGTGGACGGCAAAGAAATTTACGAAGGTGACACGCTGGTTGATAAAGACGGGAACATTTGGGATAAATTGGAAATTTATTCAGATGTCGACAACGCCTTCACGGTGCAAAAATATAAATTGCGTTTGAAAAATTAGTGATTATTGACAGGTCTGAAAAGACGTTCGCCGGTGTCACCATTTTTGATTCTTGCAAATAACGTAGCTCGATAAATTCCACTTTTTTCGGCGGCTTCAGCAAGTGTCATTGATTCACCTTTATATTCGACGA
>Ga0310697_10000325_pt1 | contig 67868 bp, 56 predicted proteins | sample 172DNAGHGlowgp2_FD_203883 | JGI IMG/M metagenome (GOLD analysis project Ga0310697, IMG submission 203883) | Sheep rumen microbial communities from Palmerston North, Manawatu-Wanganui, New Zealand - 1728 DNA GHGlow gp2 (v2) (version 2) | ecosystem: Host-associated > Mammals > Digestive system >...
CTATCCCAAGAACGGCAAAGGAAATCATGGACCACATAGGCTACTACAACAATTCTAAGAATATGACCACGTATGTCAGACCATTGTTGGAGATGGGATATTTAGAGATGACTGAACCCGACAAACCCCAAAGTAAGAATCAGAAGTATCGGAAAGTTAGAAAAGACTAAAAGGAAGCGTATGATATTCGGTAAGAAGATAAAAGAACTCAGAGAAGAACATGGGATGGTGCAGCGGAAACTTGCGGCTGTACTGGATATAGACACGCCAATGTATAGCAAGATAGAGCGTGGAGAAAGAAAAGCCAAACGGAGTCATTTTCAGAAAAAGGGTTGAAGTTTGTGAAATGACTATTTGGCAAATCATACTAATTATCTGTGGGGCAATTACAGCAATTGCCTTTATCATCGCGTTTATTGGGCTTCTTTTAGATGATAAGAAGTTTAAGGACAGAGAGTGGTGGATGTTGCCTGCTATGCTCATAGTTATTCCAATTGTAATAGTCGGAGGGTTAATGGAGTTACTGGAATACCTTTCTGAGGTATGGAAAGATGGCGGATTCAGAAAGCACTATCAATTAATAAAGGAAAGGAAGGCAGAGTATGAGGCTGAGCAAAAAAGAAAGCAAAAGGAAAAGGTTGAATACAACATTAAACGAACAGCTTATCTTAACGGTTTGCTGACAAGAGATGAATTGCCAAGACTCGATGGGATTCATGAGTTCGAATTCGAAGACGAAATGAACCTTTCTGTTGATTACGATGCAGAGGTTCGTGAAATTGTGTATGTCGAAAATGAATATTGTGAGTCTCTTAATAGTTTCTTTATCAGAAATAAAGACTTGCGCCTTTACCATATGTACAAATTCGTGTATCTGCCCAATTTCAGTACTGAGTTGAGCAGTGGGGAACTGGCCAGGTATATTTCACCTAACTTACCTGCGGAGGAGAAGATAAGAATTGAGATGGATTCGTCATATCCAATTAAGTATCTTTGGTATCCGGAAAATGCGAAAAACATTCAGCATGGTATGATGTTTTTCAGAAGATATAGTGACTATTATGGCATTAAATATATTAAGGGAGAGTATTTCCACCTGAAGGAAGGAACTGATGAGGAGGTCATTGAACAACTCAGGCAGATAGTAAAGGATGTGCATTCTCTCCATGCTCATGCTGCGTTATATTGTACGGTGGGTACAAACGATAAAGGGGATAGTTCTGAGGAACATACTGATGAGTATGCTGACGAACTATTTGAGAGAGTAAATAATGACCCTGAGATTGCGATTATCGTAAAAGAAGTGCGTGAAAGGGTGAATGCACTGAGAGAACGTGGTATGGCAGAAAAGCTGATTCAAAGGATTATCCACCTTGAACCTAAATTAAGTCGTTTGGTGATTACCAAGGACTTGCGCATAACGCTACCCGATTACAATAATATGGAGATAATGCTTGAACCTATCAACAAGGCGGTGTTCCTGTTGTTCTTAAAGCATCCAGAGGGAATAGTTTTTAAGCATTTACCTGATTATAGGAAGGAACTGGCAGATATCTACCAAATGATAAAGCCTTTAGGGTTGAATGAAAGGGCTCTGCAGAGCATCGAGAACGTGACGAACCCGTTGCTGAACTCCATCAATGAGAAGTGTGCTCGTATCCGAGGGACTTTTATCTCTAAGTTTGATGAAGATCTGGCACAACATTATTATATATATGGCAGGAGAGGGGAACCAAAGAAAATCTCCCTGCCTCGTGATTTAGTCGTTTGGGAATAATCTTTCATTTTCACAAGCCTTGTGGGGCGAAATTGTTTGGCTGCAGAGTTAGAATCTCCTAACTTTGCACTAAAATAAGTGCGAGCCTGCTAACGCTCGGCAAATGAAAGCAAGCTTTCTTTGCTCTCGCTTAATCGCAGCCTTGCAGTCAAACTTAATTTTTGTGACTATGACAGATTTTGATTACATTTTGCAACAGGCAAAGAAGGCGTATTATTCGGGCTGGAATGATGTGGAGTTAAGGAAGTGCGTGGATATGCTGCCAAGCATTTCACGACAGGAGTTGGTATTGCTGTACAGTAGCAGGTGGTTGTCGCATGACAAGCCTCTCAAGGATAGCATTTTCCATCTGCTGTTCGATGCCCGTATCGAAGAAAGGGACAAGAAGATCAAGGCGATGAGCGTTGACGAGTTGATAGAGAATCTGGGGGATGAGAATGGCTATGGGAAGTTCATTGACATCAGGGACAGGCACCAATGACACATGGAAGAAGGATGATGGCTGATGGAAGATGGATGAGGGAAGATGTTTCACTCAAGAAATGACAGCCTCGCGACTTGGTGGTCTGGGAATAAAGCACTTTTATATAGCCCAATCTTCCAGTTTTATACCCTCAATACGGTTAAAGTGCTTGGTGTTATGGGTGACAACAGTCAAATCGCCAATAACGACAGTGGTACCAATCATTAAGTCAAAATCCTCAATAATATTACCTTTCTTCTCTAAGCGGTATTTCTCGCTACTGAAGTATTCTGGTATATCGTCAATGCCAACAATTGTGTAGTAATCAATATTCCAAGAGATACTTGAAAGAGGTCATTATTAGAACTTAGGATATGTGTTTTCTGTGCGTCCTTCGCGAATTTGCTGCATGATTTCATCGGTAGTACGTGGATCGTCACTCCAACCGCCAAAAAATCGGTCAATTTCTGAAGCTACACGTGCCTGGCGAACGCTATCTGTCTCATTGACACTCTCGCGCAAACGACGCGATAATGCCAACCTGTCACTGGCGGATAGACGCTGTGCCTTGCTCCAAACACTCTCAATCGAAATACCCATGTCTGTCTATATAACTATTGATTACGGCAGCAAAGATAAGGATAATATTGCAGAAAAACAAGTTTTTTCCATTTTTTTCTGCATCTTTATAGGTAAAAAGGCTTTTCCACAAGCCTTGTGGGGCGAAATTGTTTGGTTACAGAGTTAGAAATGGCTAACTTTGCAACCAAGTTTTATTATCAGTTTCTTCGCAAGCCTTGTGAGGATTTGGAGAAGTGGAAAAAGTTTGGTACTTTTGCAGAAAAATACTGAGCGCATATGGAAGTAGAGAAGACAATGATAGATTTTGTGGTTCCCATCGAGGATAAGATGCAGGGCATCATCAAAGTGGTGGGTGTTGGTGGTGGCGGATGTAACGCCGTACGCAACATGTACCTGGACAAGGTGGGGGGCGTGACGTATGCGGTGATGAATACGGACAGCCAGTCGCTGTCGCGCTCGCCAGTGCCCTACAAGATACAGCTGGGTACTGGCCTTGGCGCTGGTGGCAATCCTGAACAGGGAAAGCGCGAGTGCGAGGAGAGCTTCGAGGATATCAGGAGGCTGCTGAGCGATGGCACGAAGATGGTGTTCGTGACGGCAGGCATGGGTGGCGGCACGGGAACGGGCGCTGCTCCGCTGGTGGCAGGCATCGCTAAGGAGATGGGACTGCTGACAGTGGGCGTGGTGACGATACCGTTCTACTTTGAGAAGAAAAAGAAGATCATCAAGGCACTGAAGGGTGTGGACGAGATGCGCAAGAACGTAGACGCGTTGCTGATAGTGAACAACGAAAGGCTGTGCGACATCTATTCGGACTCGGAGCTCTCTGTGAAGGAGGCGTTTAAAAGGGCTGACAATATCCTGATGGATGCTGTGAAAGGCATCGCAGAACTGATTACACTGCCCAGCGATGGGGGCATCAAGAGTGACTTCAAGGATGTGGAGACGACGATGAAGAACGGTGGTGGTGCCATCATGGCAATGGGAAGGGCTAGTGGTGAGCATCGTGTGGAGAAGGCCATCCTGAACGCACTGGACTCGCCACTGCTCTATGGCAACGACATTGGCAAGGCGAAGCGCATCTTGTTTAATATCTACTCGAGCGAGGAGCATTCTATCTTTGTGCGCGAGCTGCAGGAGATAGACGACTTCTTTGACCAGCTGGATCCGAACATCGATGTGATATGGGGTACGGCAACGGACGACTCGCTGGGTGAGGATGCGAAGGTGACGATATTGGCAACAGGATTGGAGGACGACTTGCGTAGTGAGGTGCAGAAGGATGCACACAGCAACGAGGACGACTTCTATGAGGACTTGATCCCCAAACTGTATAAGCCAGCGAAGAAGGAACCATCAACCATGAAGGAGGTGTTGGCGAAAGAGCAGCCGCTGCCTTTCGAGGTTGAGAAGGCACCAGAGCCAGAACCTGCGCCGATCCCTGTACCCGAACCTATAGTGGAGGAAGAACCACAAGAGCCAACCATCATCGACAAATGGAAGGGTTGGCTGAGCAGGTTGGCAAAGAATGTGGCAGAATGACGGAGGTGGTGCAGCATAGTCCGGAAGAAATGGCTGAACAGGTCAGGCTACTGGCTGAACAGCTGAAGATGGCAGGTCGGAAAGACTTGCTGTTAAGGGCTATTGGGGCCCCTCTGTTGGAGGAACTGCGCATAGAGGCTGCCAGGACGAAGCTGAGCAGATTGCAGATAACGAAGGACTACCGCTTCTTCCTGGTGGACTATGACAATAAAGAGGTGGAGTTGCAGCCTGTGCACAAGGCTGTGTACTTGTTGTTCCTGGCACACCCTGAGGGCATCGAGTTCAAAAGGCTAGGGGAGTATCGCGAAGAACTGACAAGCTACTACATGGCAACGGCAAAGCTGCTGGACAAGGAGAAAATCAAGGAAGGCGTAGACCACTTGGTGAATCCGCTGGACAATGCCATCAACGAGAAGTGTTCGCGTATTAAGAAGGTATTCCTCGACCTGATGGATGAATATGCTGCCAATTACTACATTATCAGTGGTCATACGCAGAAACGCTTTGCAGGCTCCAGTCGTATTTGGTATGAGCGCCTGAAGGTAATTACATTACCAAGAGAGTTGGTAATCAATGAAAGTGGAACTGTATAATTTGCTACTTTTGCAGCAGAATATTGAGCGTGTAGAGAGAGAATCAACATATAATGAAGAAAAGAAGAAAGAAATGGGGCTGTGCACTCCTAATTCTGTTGATAGTGCTTGCTGTCTGTGGTGGATATTGGGCATGGAAATACTACGGCCTGCCCGAATGGCTCGATGATAAGGAGTGCAAGACTATTGAGGAATGTGCGGAGAAGGCTTTAAAGTTTGCCCGTCGTCACAACATGAATGAGCATTATGCATTGTTTGTGGATTATAACATTCCTTCTGGCACACCACGACTGTTTGTGTGGGACTTCCATCAGAAAAAGATTATTGCCAGTACCTACGTGATGCATGGCTCTGGAGGTGGAAGTACAGCAGAACATCCACGTTTCAGCAATCGTCCAGGCAGCAACTGCTCTGCATTAGGAAGATTCCTTGTTACTAAAGAGCATGGGAATGTCAACAAGAATGGCTTCCGACTAAAAGGCATGGATAAGGATAATCAGACGGCCTATGCTAGGGGACTGTTGATTCACAGCTCTTTCTGGGTAGATAGTAATTGTTGGATGAAGTATATCCCCCTGCGCAGCAAGAGCTGTTCGGGATGCGTCACAGTTTCGTCCAGAGGAATGAACTATCTGGGGAAACTCATCAACAAAGAGAAAAAGCCACTCTTACTCTGGAGCTTTTGTTCTAGTAATGACAATGGTATCAATTTGTAGATTTGGCGCTTATCAAATAACAAGGAGCGTCATCCGTATGGGTGGCGCTCCGCGTAGTCTATGTCATCAATAAGTCTTTTCAAATCCTCTTGCAACTTCTCTATCAGGCCAGGCTCCTGCAACTTCTCAAGGATAGCCTGTTTGTTCCCCAATGCGATGACCGTCTCTGCTCCATACGGCATAGGATGGTTCACCGCTGCCAGTTCAAGGTAGCGCTCGTCGTCATGTCCCAATCCCACTGCCGTCACCTTCAGTAGCACGTGCGACAGTCCGATGTGCCTCTCCTTCACGTCCTCCCGTTCATACACCACGTCGAAGTTCCCCATTTCAGGCACCTTCTCCTCCACCTGTTTCTGCAGGCTGGCAACCATCTTCTCTAACAGTTCTTTCATACGCTTCCCTTTTTTGTTATAACTCCTTGGTTCCCCTTTTTATTATAGAAAGAGTGCTATATGTAACCATTCCTATCATAAAAATTACCTTACACATATCATTTTTTTGACGATTTTCTTGTTTGTTTTTACTATTTTTATTAATTTTACCCCCGCTTAAAGCTAATAATGATGAACTAACCTATGCAGACAATACCAAGTCTGTACCAAATACCGTAATGGATTGATGGAACAATAAGAACGAAAGGTATGACAAGTAATTACGACATATTTATCAGCTATCGCCGCGAAGGTGGCTATGACACCGCAAAACATTTGAATGATTTGTTGGTTAGGGATGGTTATAGAGTAAGCTTTGACATCGACACTCTACGCAGTGGCGACTTTGATACACAGTTACTGGAAAGAATAGACCAATGTAAGGATTTCATTCTCATCGTAGATTCACATGCTTTTGACCGTACGCTTGACCCCAAATTCGATCCAAAGAACGATTGGATGCGTTGCGAACTGGCATATGCCTTAAAGAAGAACAAGAACATTGTACCTGTGTTTTTATCAGGTGTGACAGGTTTCCCTGTAAATCTTCCTAAGGATGTTGTTGGAGTCACAAAAAAGAATGGCCCCGAATATAACAGGTATTATTTCAATGACTTCTATAAAACGCTAAAAAAACGTTTTTTACACAAGAAAACCTCTTCTCACATTAAATTATATATTGTGCTGTCTATTCTTTTGTTAACTGTTATAGCATCTATGTTTTTATTGAGAGGAAAAAGCTCAGAAGATGAACATATGGGTTTAAATCAAATGATAGAAAATAACACTGTGAAAGAGATGACAACCGATACGAGTACAAATAAAGAGAATCCTATGAAGAAATTTTGTGGAAGTTTTAGTCATTCAGATCACGCAGCAAATATTGGCGGTTTAAATTATGTATATGAACTTGTATTGGATCCAGTCAATTCCACTTGCACATTGGTAGAGGATGGTATTGTTAACATTACTAATAGCAAGGGATATTGTGGCACAATGATGCAGATGCCTGATTACTGGGAAGTAATTAGCTTTAGCTTAAACTCAAATGGCAAGGTTGCTATCGCTGAGATGATAGGTGGTGACAATAGTTTATGTAAAGTGTCTCTTACACTTGATGAGTATGACAACCTAGTGATGTCCTACATTAGTGGAAATGAGGCACCAGGAGTGTTGTGGGGTGACGATGGCAAATATTCCCGCGCTGTGACATTCACGAGGTAGATATGTATACCTAACGACATGAAGATAATTGTCATTTTGGAGAAGTAAGAACATGAAAGCCAAGCTGTCGAAAAAGACTAAAAACATCAAGGAGCAAGCAGATTCAATATTTCTCCGTCAGTTCTTTGTTAGTTCTTCGATAGTTCTCCGTTAGTTCTTCGATTTTCAATCAAAGATATAACGAAAGAGAAAAGATAAAATAACAAATAAATAATGAGACTGCTACCTGCATGGTATGGCGCAAATGTATAAAAATAAACTTATGAAAATAAAACAACCATCTATTGGAGTCGAGATTATCGGCAAGATACCGTCACTTGGAGTGACCAAATACATCAGAAACGGAACAGTCGTAACACGGGTATCCACCTCGGAAGGCCGTCGCAGCAACTCCCGCAGTCAGTTCATCCAGCGGCAGCGCATGCGCCACAGCATCGCCCTGTGGAAGGAACTGTCGCGATGGTCACCTATATTCACTGAGGGCAAGACCGCTTACCACCGCTTCCTTTCGTTGTCCAACCGGTTGCCTGTGGTTTACATGTCCAAAGACAAAGCATCAGCAGTAAGTTCACTGCTGATGCCCGGCATCCCCGTGAGCGAAGGCAATCTGTTGCCTGTTCAGCAACGACTGGGCGAAGTGGGCGGGACTCCAGCGCTAATCACCGACCGCAAAGCCGATGAGGTCCGTCCTTTTGAAGTGTTTTTGCTTTACACGGCTGAACAACAGTATCATCGTGAGGACTGCCCCAAAGTGAGTTTCAAGATGCGAGAGGTGAAAAGGGACGAGTTTACCCTTGTGGACGGATGTCTGGCATTGTTGGACAATGACTTTGACAATGAAATGAAAGGCTGGGCCCTAGTGCGCGTGATGGGTAAGAATTGCTCAACACAGTCCATCGTCACCCGTTGCAAGTATTACGAGCAATTCACTACTGAAGAAGCACTGGAAGAGGCCGCTAAAAGCTATGGCGGGCTAAAATGATTACGACTAATCTGAATGAGCATAACAATGAGTGAAGCAATTCCAACCATTATGTTTAAGAACAAATAATCATAAAAATTATGTTTTTTACAAGATTAAAATTTAGCCAGATATTAGACCGTTTCTACAACCACAAAATATTAGATGGCAGTCATCAAGAGAGATATGACTTCTTGCTACTTTTTGTTAGTAGTTTTGATGGCAACGATATTAATATAATCAGTAAAGTTGTTGACAATGCCAAACGAATTGATAGAATTACGGGGAAAAGAATCTGTTTCTTCTATTTTATAGATAGGGATTGTTCTGAGAACGAATTGAATGAAATAGAGTGGATTGCTAGATATGGAAGAACTGCCACGCTTTTTGATATGGGTGCTCAGACTACTGTGGAAACGGCTGATGACATTTGTCGTCATTTTGGACTATTGCGATCGCAATTACCTGCATTCTTATTAATCAACCAGAAGCGCGAGGTTGAATTGTTTTCTATACAAGATTATCAAGATTTTGAGCGGTTCTTATCACCACTGAATATCATTCACTCTTATAATGAAGATAAAGAACTTATTCTTTCCAGATATGAATCGATAAAACGTAATATCATATCTGAATACAATGAAAAGAGAAAAAAGACAGTTGTCACACAAAGAGATGTTGACTCTCGAAAAAGAGAACGTGACTTTTGGAAAGAAGAAATCAAAAGATTAAATGGAAGATTAGAGATTGAACTATCAAGAGGTGAACAAAAACGAGTGAAGAAAAGAAAGAATGATATTGATTCGTTAAATAATAACCTGAAAGAGTACCCGGAATTGGTTATATGTGGAGAAGATGAGAGCATTCCTTATCCTCAGGAAGAATTGAATAATGTTCGTTATCCACAAAAAGAATTGGATGATTTAAAGGCAAAAGCTGCAGAAAGATTAGATCATTTTTTAAACATTCATAATGGAATTAACTTGATAGAAAAGTCTCAAGAAATACATGGTTATCCTGATGTTATATTAAATATTTGGAATCTTATTAGAATGCAGAAAGTGAGTATTTCCAGAATACTTGAAAAGATTCGTTATGAGATACACGAACATGGTTTTGACGTGTTTATTTCTTGCAAGAGCAAAGATTATGTATTAGCGCATGAGTTATACGACTATCTTGTTTATAATGGTTTCAAACCCTTTCTTGCTGACACTTCCATCAAAGAAGTCGGTATTGATCAATATACAGCTCTTATCGGAGAAGTGATTAATGTCTGCCAGAATATGATAGTTTTTGCCACAAATCTTGACTATATTGAAACGCCTTATGTGGCAGCAGAATGGCATACATTTGTCAATGACATTAATACGGGTCATAAACCTAATGCAAAACTGGTTAACATTTTATCGCCTAATATCAATGTTCACAATCTTCCCGCATGGCTCAGAGACAAACAGTGCTTTACAACTGAAAACTATAAAGATGGTTTGCTTAATTTTCTAAAAGGATGGGGTGATAGTAGAATTCATCAATTAAGGGATAAAATACAGAATGCTTATAACTACTATATAGACAAAGGGAACCAGTTGCATTCTATGTATATGTACCATAAACAGGAGTCGTGGTTTGATGATTATATTTACCATGTCAAGAGAGATAAAGAGCGTATTAACTACATGTTGGATGAAAACAAAAATACATATAATTCAAGAGATTTCGATTTCCTTCAAATGGAAATAGATACGATTCTGAAGCGATGGGAAGATGAATATAATAAATTATTGAATGCAATAAAAGAATTGCAAGAAGATGAAGAAACTAAATGGCATGAGGCCATTCAAATGGATTCAGAAGAAGCAATAAAAATATTTTTAGAACAATTTCCTGATGGCATATACGCCCGAGATGCTCGCAATAGATTAAACTACTATTTATCATCAGCTCCCCAAGAAGATGCTATTGTACTTGAAAATGATTCATGTTCAGGTGAATTTGATGTTGTTGCTTCCGATATCGACAGCGATGGAGCGATAGAAGAGGCAATTGATTTTGACTGTTTGCCTAATGAAATCCAAGATGACTTATGTGATGAAGATGTATATGTCTGCGATGATACTGACACATTTGAACCTAATGTACATCAGACAAAATCGGAAGACGAATCTTTTTTTAGCATGTGGAAACGACTATTCAAAAGAAGAGAATCATTATATGATGTGTTCTCCTCAATTTTTGCCTCGGCAGAAGTGAGACGCAAATCTCACATGCTTGTCCAAATATACCTTCATCTTTATGAAGAGACGGAAAGGGTAAAGGCATTGGCACGGGAATCTGACGAAGATGCCGAGCGACGGGATTATATTCCACTACAATGCAAACTGAAGAAAGGTGATAAGGTGGATGTGCTGCTGAATATCTACGGAGAGACGCTGTTGATGTCAGACAAGAAGAGTGTTGTATGGCAAGGTTCGTTCACTAAATGTAGTTTTGACTACTTCGTGCCAAAAGATATTGATGTGGATGAGTTGAGTTGCATGGCGTTACTTATGGTTAACGAGATTCCTGTGGGTGAGATGAGGTTTATTACAAGGATTGTTGAAACACCTAGGAAACTGAATCCTGAGATTATTGCACATAAATATAATAAAGTGTTTATTTCATACTCACATCAAGACGAATCGAAAGTAAAGTTCCTGCATGAGGGATTAGCAATGGGTGGTGTGCCACACTTCTTTGACCGCAGTTACCTGAAACCAGGTGATATTTTTCCCAAGGTAATCCAAGATTACATAAATTCAGCAGATTTGTTTGTCCTTTGTTGGTCAGAGAATGCTGCACAAAGTGAGTATGTGAAAAAAGAGAGGATGCAGGCACTAGAGCGTGCTTATCCTAAGGTACAGGATGGAAAACTTTCTATCTACCCCATGAGTATTGAACCTCGTGCAGAACTCCCCAGCGACATGAAAGAGAATTATCATTTTGGAGAAATATAGAAACGGATATGGAACGAAGTAAAGAATACCACATTAACAATTCGACCATCAAGATTATCTTTGGCAATATACTTGACAGTCAGGCTGAGGTGATTGTCAACAGCAGTGGCGCTGGAATGTCAATGAGTGGCGGCTTGACGAAAATGATTCGTGAGGCTGGTGGTGAGGTTATTCGCGAAGATGCTCAAACGAAATTGCCGGTAACTCTTGGTGATGCTGTAGTAACAACGGCAGGACGGTTGCGCCAGAAATATGTTTTTCACAGTATCACTTTGGATAGGAGCTATAACCACTCAAACACCCCAGAAGGCATTTTAGAGGAAGATATACATCAGTATATCATTAGCCATTCTATTGACAAATGTTTCCAATTATTACAAGCAATGGAGTTGACGTCTATTGCATTCCCTGCCATCGGTGCGGGAGCAGCAGGAATACCGTTTGACAAGGTGTCCAGAGTTATGTCGGAATCGATAGCCAAGAATCTGAGAAAGACGAATAAGGCCATTGATGTTGAAATCTATTTGTATGATAGATTTGATAAGATGAATCAATGGGATTTCCTGCCTATGTTTGAGCAATTCTCTGTGCAAGAGGCATTGTCGAAAATGTTGAAAGAACATAGCTATGACCAATTGCTCGTTGATGAGGACAATGGTAAAAACACAAATGACTCATTGCCAGATATGGACAAAGATGTGTTCATTAGTTATTCAAGGAAAGACAAAGATACAGTTAAACCGATATATGAAAGGCTGGAGAAAGCAGGAGTCAAGTGTTGGCTGGACATAGATGGTATGTATAGTGGTGTGTCATTCAAGAAAGTTATTGTTGATGCCATTAAGCGATCAAAAGTCTTGCTGTTTATGTCTTCTGAGAATTCCAATAAGTCGCGTAATGTTGTCAGCGAAGTATCAATTGCTGTAGAATATGGCAAGAAGATAATTCCTGTCCGTTTGGATCTGACTCCTTATTCTGAGAGTATTGAATATGACATCATCAATCATGATTATGTTGTCTGTGACAAAACACGCAGTGAAGATTCGTTTAATGAACTGCTTAAGAAGATTGTCTCCACACTAAAAATGGTTTGATAATGAAAGAAAGCGAATGAGGTTTTCTGCAAAATTACCCTGCCTAAGTCATTTTTATGACGATTTTCTTGTTTGTTTTTGCTTTTTTTACTAATTTTACCCCCAATTTAACCAATAATGACTGACTAACCTATGCAGACAATGATTGGATTTGACAATGTGAAATAGAACAAAATGTTTTTAAGATGCTTATGAAGATAACAAAACTCTTAAAAAGTACCGCTGCACGACTGGCAATTGCTATTGTCGTCGGTATTATCTTGGGATTCCTGATTACGCTGCTGTCAGGCACATTCAAGACAATCTGCGTACAAACACTATTGGTGATGAAGCAGATAACGAGTCAGGTAATCTTCTTCATGGTTCCTCTCATCATTATTGGATGTGTGGCACCGTCTATCACGAGTTTTAAAGGCAATGCCACCAGATTGCTGTTTATGACGATTGGCGTAGCCTATCTGTCGTCATTCCTTGCAGCCATGATGTCTGTAGGGGTGAGTTATGTTTCTGTGCCTTTCTTCAGCATTCAAGAACCAGTTGCGGCAACCTATGTCTTGCCGAAAGTGATCTTCCCATTGGAGATTCCAACTATGGACACCATGTCAGCGCTGTTGTTGGCGATCCTGATTGGACTGGGTACGGTGTGGATTAGTTCAGAACGCTTCGCTACGGGACTAAAAGAACTGCAGACACTGGTGCTAACGGTCGTAAAGCGCGTATTGGTGCCGATACTTCCTCTATTCGTCGGAGCAAGTTTCGCTTTGTTGGCAGTAGAAGGTAAGTTAAACCAGATGTCAGTATTTCTTCCTGCCATCTTAATCATAGTATGTTGTCAGTTTATATGGATTGCGTTGGTTTATGGCATAGCAGCTCTCTATTCAAAGAAAAACAGTTGGGAGGTGTTGTGTCATTACCCGCAAGCATATTTTACCGCTTTGGGTTCTATGTCGTCGGCTGCCACATTACCAGTGGCTCTTGACTGCATCAAGAAGAGTAAAAACGTGTCGGAAGAAACGTCGGATTTCGCACTGCCGATGTTTTGTAATATTCACCTGTGTGGTTCTGTGATATCGGAACTGTTTCTGGTGGTGACTACGTATTATTTTTTCTTTCACCAATTGCCAGAATTAGGCAGCTTGATACTCTTGGCTGTATTAGTATGTATCATTGCTATTGGTTCACCAGGTGTACCAGGAGGCATCAATATGTCATGTTCATCCTTGGTGATGAGTATCGTACTTGCTGGCAATGCCCCTGAAATGGGTGGGCAGTTTTTTGCCATTATGACGGCTATCTATACAATCCAAGATGGATTTGGAACGGCATGTAACATTACCTGTGATGGTGCATTGACGCTTATCACAGAAACCTATTTGAAACGTATCAATGATAAATAATAACAATTAAAACATTTAAGAATTATGAAACAAGTATTTTTCAATGAAGATGGAACCCTTAACGTTAGTCAGTCAGCAAAATTGCATCCTTCTTACAAGCGTATCATGGATGACCAATATGTATCATTGGATGAACTGGGACAACAGTATCAAAGCATCAAGTCTATTTTCAGAAAGATGGAGGAAACGTTTACTGATGAACAGAAGCAGTTGGTTCATGATCTGATAGTAGAGAGTGAGGTCTATCAGGCTGTGCGTCAGCATTTCAATGAACAGATTGAATTTGACGGGGACTTGATTATATAATGGTCATCTTGATGATGACTGTTGCTGTGTATGAACCGCATCCTATCAATGCTGATGGCAATGTTTGACAATTCTTATTTCTGGGGTGCGTTTGCAGTGTTTTGCCTCTTCCTTTTATGGAAGTGGGCAAAATACTGGGGATACACTTTTAGTGAAGTAATCTTATATGGTTATTGTGTTATAACCAATATGGTTCTGCTTCAGGGAATCATTGGGGGAACGTTACGTGTTCCGAACGGAACTATCTTGACTGCTGAGATTGTGTTTGCCACGCTTTGGTTGATAGCCTATGTATTCATAAAGAGAAAACTGAGGTATGTTTCCTCTTTGAAAGAATATGAAGAGTCGGATATCAAGATAAGGCGCAGGCTGAAAATAGGAAACACATTCATGGTGGCTACCTTATTGTGTCTATTACCAGTCTTAACAGCCAGTTGGGGAGCTGATACACTCCCAACTCTGGATTATGAAGATGTGTCAGAACGTCAGGGTGTTATAGAGAAATTTATTAATATGTCTTTGCTTATCTCTATAGGGATGACCATTTCTGCTATTTTTGCAGATACGTTCATAAATAGAATCACCTCAGAGATATATCACTACAAGGATGTGAAAGATATAGATCAGTTTTGTTTGTATTTGCGTTCCTTTCATGATGATAATAGCTATGATGAGTCGTTGCTATGTAAGACTTTCCAAAAGATGCTACCTGTATTTGCCATTGGTGATCCGTGTAAAGTACTGCAACCCAATGGTGCCAATAGAATATACGTTACGAACGATTTATGGCGGGAGGCTGTCAGCACCTTATCTGAGAAGACATGGCTCCTTCTGTTGAGGATCGGAATGACAGACGGTACGAAGTGGGAAGTGCTCAATGTGTTCCAAACTGATATCGTGAACAAAGTCATATTAATTGTCTATTCAGGGGCCGACTATCAATATCTGGCAAATATCGTTCTAGAAAAAATGAATGTTGTAATTCCTGAACTTGACATCGTTGATGGAAAGCCAATGGCTTTTTTCATAGTCCAGGAAGGAAGTGGCTCCTATACAGTTGTTCATAAGCAAATAAATAAGAACCAATATGTAGAGGAACTGCTAAAGGTTTATTTGAATTGTCACCCTGAACTTGAGAGGGAAATACTGTTACGGTCAGCTGATAGGAAACAGGTATGGAAGAAAATGTGGTGCAACGGCAATCTGCCACGTGACGTAAGACACAGCCTTAATTGGGGTAGCCTGTCTCCTATCGTCAATATGCTTCATTGGCCTGCGTGGACATGGTTGCTGTTCTTCATGGGGTGGGGGCTTTGCTTCGCTTTAAACAGTTATATCCCTGTTTGTCTGTTCTTTGTTTTTACTTTGCTCTTTGGTAACAGAATAGCCTGGCTTTCGGGTAACTGGAATAGTGTAAGGCTGTTTTTACGCCATCAGCGCTATGAGGCGAGCATCATCTGGTATACATCTATTCTTGGACTCCTGAGTAGTGTCGCCTATATATTTGCCTATTACTTAGGATAATAATGACAAGGTATTATTCTTGTCATGACCGTATGGGTGGCGCTCCTCATCGTCACTGTCATCGATAAGGCTTTTCAGCAAAATTTCCCTGCCTATGTCATTTTTTTGACATTTTTCTTGTTTGTTTTTACTTTTTTTACTAATTTTACACCCGATTAAACCAATAATGACTGACAAACCTCAAAATGCATATGCATTGAGGTAAGAAAAAAGATGTAAACTAAAACAATTAATATTATGAGTGAAATAATTGATTCTCTGTGTGGAGCTACCGCATCCTGCGACACTTTGGTTGTAAAAGTAGTTAAGGCAGCTGACGTCGTCTGTCAACCAATTATAAAGGAGGCAGAAACGAGCTGTAATGATGTCATGATTGTTGGCATAATTTGTGTGGCGATAGTACTTGTCGCCATAGTTGCAGTATTCGGATTTTTGTACTGGAAGAATATGGAAATAAAAGCAGACCGGGAAGAGAGAGAATTTCAGAAGACAAAGGAAAAAAATGAGTGCCAAAGAAAGCAGGATGCAAATAAAAATAATAGGTCGAATATGCTTGATGATGAAGAGCGTAAACGCAAATATACAATAGAAGATGAAGAGCGTAAACGCAAATATACAATAGAAGATGAAGAGCGTAAACGCAAATATACAATAGAAGATGAAGAGCGTAAACGCAATTATGCTAAAGAGGATAAAGAACTTGAGCGTAAGTATGCAATAGAAGATGAAGAACTAAAAACCCAAAAAGAGAAAACACATTCATGAACAAATCTCATTCTTCAATAAAGCTGAAGTTCGATAGGCTGCTTTCAAAAAGCCTGTTTAGGCAGTTTGCCATTCTCGGCGTTGTTCTTATCGTCGCACTGGGACTTTCTTACATGATGCTTTCATGGTCAGGTACTCAGTGGAAAGATTTTTGTGAGGCTGAGCATCTTAATAAGTATCTGCTACCTCTTTATCTGCTGACTGACTCTAATGCGCTGAATAACCTTTATATGGGTAGTGACAATACCCATGTACATGGCTGGATGCTGATAGCTAGTAGCCTTATTTTCTTGTTTGGTGCCTTCGTGTTCAATGGTATCATCATTGGTATCATTACCAATTCCATAGAACGACGGGTGAACAATCATAAAGAAGGACGCATTCATTACCTGAAGTCTGGTCACTACATCATTATGGGTTATGACGAGATGGTACCGTCTTTTATTTCGTATGTTTTGGGTAAAGATCCTGATGCATATATACTCATTCTAACTGCTAAAGATACTATGGGTATCAGAGAGACATTGCTGAAGTCGTTCAGTGAGAATCAGATGGAACGTGTTATTATTAACTATGGACATAGGATTTCAACAGACTCATTCAAAGATATTTATTTGGAATCGGCAGAAGAAGTTTTTGTTGTGGGCAATCATTCTAATGCGGCTCATGACGCTATCAACGTGGAATGTGTTGACAGCATCTGCCGTTATCTGAAGGAGCAGAAGCAGCGACCAGCTCGAATTACTTGTGTCTTCAAGGATTTGGACACCTATGCTGCCTTCAAGACCTCGGAAATATTTGTCGAAGTAAAGGACCTGGGTGTGGAGTTTGTTCCCTACAACTTCTATTCGGGATGGGCCAAACAGGTCTTTGTCAAGCGGTTGTACCGAGACTTTGATAATCCTGGTACTGAATACAAGTATCCCCTTGTCTATGGAAAAGGCATTAAGCCAGACGATGAAAAGTATGTTCATTTGGTGTTTGTCGGCACCACTAACTTCGCTGTAGCCTTTGCCATGGAGGCGGCGCATGTGTTGCACTTCCCCAATGCAGACAAAGCGAAGACGCGTATTACCTTCATAGACGTGAATGCTGATAAGGAGAAGGATGAGTTTATCACCCGTAATCGTCATTTCTTCGAGGTTCAGGCTTACAGATACAAAGATCTTTCATCTGAACCTAAGGATGTGCCAGGGTATATAGGGACGGAATGTCTGATGTTTACTGGTGACAATGCGAATTTCCTTGATGTGGAATTTGAGTTCGTCAAGGGCGATGTCTTCTCTAAACGTGTTCAGGATGTGATTAGTTGTTGGGCCGAAGAGCATAACAGTAAACAATATCTCTCTATTTTCCTCGCTATGACAGACCAGCGCCAGAACTTTGTCATGGGTATGAACATGCCGGACGAAGTCTATGCCAACGAGGTGCCAGTGTTCATACGGCAGAACCGTTCTGATAACTTCGTGACGAATCTACGGAATGCTGACACGAAGAAGGAAGAAAAGAAACTGACTTATTCTGTTGTGAATAAGAATGGCGAGGTGGACTCCAAAGACCGTGATGCACGCTATGCTCACATCTATCCCTTTGGCATGAACGAGACTGCTTTCAGTGCCGATGACCACTCGCTGAAACGTGCTAAGCTCATCAACTATCTGTATGAGACGGCCAAATATGAAACGTATAAGTTCCAGAGTATTCTCGCTCTTGATGCTATTCCTGAGGATAAGATATGGGAAGAGGCTAATACCTATTGGCAAAAACTGTCGGTAGCACTGAAATGGTCGAACCTCTATAATGCTTACACCATGCGCACCAAGCAACGAACCCTTCGTGCTATGCGTGGACTGGACATTGATGATGAGAGCCGTGATTATGACACCCTATCTGATTATGAGGTGGAGCAGTTGGCGCTGGTTGAGCATAATCGTTGGAATGTGGAGAAGTTGTTGATGGGTTATAGGAAACCAAAGAAAGGTGAGGATAAATATGAGAATCCTGAATTCGCCAGTAAACTGAAAAAGAACAAAGATCTTTTTATTCATCACGATATCAGACCGTTTAATCAGTTGAATAGTATTAAGGAACTGGATTACGAGTTCTCACGTTATATCCCTTGGATTATGAGAATGACGGAGAAATAAGTGCATATGACCGACCAAGAAATCATACAAGGACTGATAGCAAGAGACAATAGGGTGACGGAGGAATTCTTCTTCAAGAAGTGTCGCCCGCTGTTCTGTAGCATCATGAAGTTGGTCTTTAGCTATGAGGTGGACTATGACGAGCTGGTCAATGAGCTGTATATCTACCTCATGGAGGATGATGCTGCTAAATTGCGCCACTTTGAATACCGCAGTTCTGTATACCTGTGGCTGAAGATCTTGGCCATTCGCTTTTTTATTAAGAAAAGAAACAGACTGATAGATGACCAAAGTCAGGAGACTCCTTATGATGGACGCAATCAGATGGCAGATACAGTAAATGATATGACAGCAGGAACAGACATAGAACGACTGTTTGAAAACATGCCCAACAAACGGTATGTGTATGTCATCCGTCGACTTGTCCTTGAGGATTGGGAGCCTGAGCAATTGGCACAGGAAATGAATATTACTACTGCGAATCTATATAATATCAAACGGCGTGCAGTGGCTCAACTGACCAGTACAGCCCTCAACGATATCAAAGAATATGGCAAATAAAGATTATATATCTGACGAATTGCTGGCGGCCTATCTTGAGGGCAATACCAGTAAAGAGGAGACACTAATGGTTCTTCAAGCCCTGAAGACTGATGAGTCTTTGCGTGAGACACTCGATATAGCCTTAGAGGTTGAAAACGAGGAAGCGCAAATAGTAGAATTGCCCATGATGCAATTGGCAGCCCTCAGCGATGAGAATATCTGTGCTGTGCGTTGCGAGATGTATATCTTGCATCGACGGAGAATCCCTTACGATGAAGATAAACTGTTGTCTGCGGCACGGAGTAAGGATTGGCTGAAGCCGGAGGGCACACCACTTTTTTGTTTAGGCAACCTGTTAGCCTATTCAGGATTGTTGGTAACAAGGAAGTATGATTCGTCGATTGACGATATTCTGCATGCCCTCGCGATGGACAATGATGTCGTTGTAAGTGTAGATCGTGAGAAACTCTATGCTGAAGCTATCGATATGGAGGACTTGACGAACCATGCCGTTGTCGTCACTCATGTTGAAAAAGACTTTGTCACTGTATTTGACCCTTATGAGGAACCCTATATCTCACGTATTCCCCTTTCAGATTTTCTTAATGCATGGAAAGAGTCACAGCATTACATGATTCAAATCCTGCAATCGGTAGATGAATATGAACCGCATCCCATCGATGTTGACGACATTCCATTGGATGATAATCTTGAAGAACTCCAGGAGGCCATTGCGGAGAATGCTCACGACGTATGGGCTAAAGCAAGAATAAAGGAAGGATGGACGTATGGAGAGGAAAGAAATGACACAGAGCAAAAACATCCTGACCTCGTTCCTTACACCGCCTTGCCAGAGGGCGAGAAAGAATATGACCGTCTGATGGCTTATAATACCATAAAACTAGTTAAAAAGCTTGGCTTCGACATTGTAAAACGGAATAAATAGTATTTAATTATGAAAATATTAATTCTTCTTATCTCAGCACTTCTTCCTGCTGTCCTGTTATTCTACTATATTTGGAAGAAGGACCCTCATAAGGAACCAACGTCGTGGCTGGTGAAGGCAGTGGCGTGGGGAGTCGCGATATGTATACCCATCGCCGTTATTGAAGCAGGTATTAAGGTTGTATTGTTTGGTGGAGGTGAACCATCAACGCTGGTAGACACGACGGCAATGGCATTCTTCGTGGCAGCGGTGCCAGAGGAGGCTGGCAAGTTGCTGGTGCTATGGCTCCTGTTGCGTAAGAACCCGTACTTTGATGAGCATTTCGACGGCATCGTGTATGCTGTCTGTGTGGGACTTGGCTTTGCTGCTATAGAGAATTTTTTCTATCTCTATGATAATTTGGATAACTGGCTATCAGTAGCTGTTGGGCGTTCCTTGTTAGCTGTTCCTGGTCATTACGCTTACGCCGTATTGATGGGCTATTATTATTCGGTATATCACTTCGTAGATAGGTCTCCGAAGATTGCTGTATGCACGCTCTTGGTTCCTGTGCTCGCTCATGGAGTGTATGACGCATTAGCAATGAGCGGAATAGTAAATTTATATGTTGGCGGGCTTAGCTTCTTCGTCCTGATATACTTCTGTGTCAAGATGCATAAGTTCGCCCTCAAGAAGATCGTAGCACAGATTGAGAGAGATCGAAATAGCTATTCGTGAGGTTGTTATATATGCAAGATATTACCTGATATTTACGAGCGTACTAAAACGATTTATGGCTAACAAAGAATTCACAAAGAAATGGTCTTCTGCCCTCATCGAAGATATAGTTTTTAAGATAAAAGGAGGCTGTATTGTTCCTATTATCGGACCGGGTGTATATTACATTGAAGGCGAGAACTGTGGTATACAGCAGTTCATTGTCAGGGAACTGCTGAGGCGTAATATCCCCTCTAAAGCAGATGATGCCGATATTGACAACTATGTCTCTGGTGGCTTTAAAGGGATGACAAGGCTGAGCCGCCTTTTCGAACAGAACAATCTTGAACTGCGGACAAGTCTGCGTGCTCTGTTTTACGACGAGTCTGTTATGAGCAGGATAAAAATGAATAATCAGGTCTTGGAATTCCTTCAGAAAGGACGTTTCCCTTTGGTACTGACAACCTGCTATTATAAGGTGCTTGATTCGATGATTACCTGTGATGGAAACAATTATAAGGTAGCTGCTTATCGCAAAGAACAGCGAAGTGTGCAGGACATTCAGTTGTCGGATGCTGATGATACATTAACCAGCCCTACCATTTTCCATTTGTTTGGTCTGTTGGATTCAACATCTAAAGAATATGTTGTGACGGAAAACGATTTCTTGTCGTTCCTTCACTGTATTCAGGATACCAACCATTATCCAAAGCGTTTGAAACAATACTTGGAAAACCGCTTCCTACTGACGTTAGGTTGTGAAATCCCGGATTGGACGTTCCGCTTCTTACTGTATTCTCTGAAAGAGAAAAACGGTGAATTGCAGAAAGCCAAGGGGGCTGTCAATAACTTCGAAGGCGGTGCCGTGACCAAGGCAATGAATGACGATTTGGATGAATTCCTGTCAGATATCAAGTATTTCTCCAATAACAAGGTTGATGATTTCTTGGAAGATATCAATTCATTGTTAGCTCCCGTCCAGCTTCCTACCATCTTTCTTTCAATGGTCCATGAGGAATACGAGAGCTTAGGGAAAAAGATTAAGGATGCATTGAAACGTCATTTCAATGTGTGGTTTTTTGCAGACAAGAATAATCCACAATATTGGAAAATTATCGATGATGGTATCTCAAACTGCAAATATTTCATGCCTGTCATCACTTCGAAAAGTATCCTCAAACTATTGATGGGGAATATTACGGAAACGATGAGACCTGACGAGGAACCTGGTATTGTAACAGAATGGCGTAAGGCATTAGCTCATAAGAATAACCAGAATATTCAGCAACTTTATTGTTTGCCTTATTTGTTGGATGTCGACCTCAATGATTTTAAAAACGCCCTGAAGCAGAAATGTCAAGACCTTTGGCCGCTGTTCTATTCCAATGAGGGAAACCAAAGTGTTAGTTGTCCACCAGACAAGTTGGATGAAGATTCTGTTATTCTGTCACTTATTAAATCCAATCAGCAATGAGTACGCAGCAATGTAATCGCAATCCTTGGCTTGACGTAGCCTCATATACCACTTCTGATGCAGCCCGTTTCAAGGGACGTTCGGATGATTTGTCCAAGTATTTGAAGATTATGTCATCTGGTACCATGTCAGTCCTCTATGCTGACTCTGGTATTGGCAAGACCTCTTTCATCCAGGCTGGTCTGATACCTGCGTTAATGTTTGAAGGCTATTTGCCTATTCATATTCTTTTCCCTGATGATGTCTACATCCAGGAAATAGATATAGAGCAGTGGATTGTCGACCGAATCCACGAGAAATACCAGTGGAAATACAAACTGAAGGAGCCCATTGAAGAGTGTAATCAGTCTTTGTGGTGGTTGCTACATACCCATGAGTTGGTGAATGGAGACAATCATGCGCAGGCTTATAAACCATTCATTGTTTTCGACCAGTTCGAGGAGGTCTTCGTCAAATCACGTAAACAGCCCAACTCCAATCTGCTAGAGCAGTTGTTCAATCTGATTGAAAACCTGTCTAGCCGTAGCGTTCCACCAGCAGTTGAGGAGGTGCTTGAAACCAAAGCGGCCCAAGGTATATTCATTGATATCGATGTAGACCACGCTTATAAGGTAGTGTTCTCGTTGCGCAAAGAATTCCTTTCAGACTTTGACTATTGGACCAATGACCGTTTCTCTGTACCCGAACTCCATCAGAATCGCATGCTCCTGTTGCCGCTTACCAGAATACAGGCTGAACAGGTTATTACGATGCAGCCCACTGAGGATGGGGAGGGCTTTGTCGATATTTTGAATTCCAGGAAAGATGACATCATCAACAAGATTGACGAGAAAGGTCAAAACGAGGTAGATCCCTTCATATTGTCTCTATTGTGTAGTCGTCTTTATGAAGATGCCGTCTGTTCCGGACATACTGAGACACTCGATGACATTCATCCGGAGAAGGTGATCTGGGAGTTTTATGAGGAAAAGATGTTGTCTATCGTGTCAGACAAGAAACATGTTAAAGCTATTGAGGATTCGCTGGTTGATGAGGACGGTAATCGCCTGCGTCCGGAAATCCGCTATGACAAACTGAAAGAGATTTCTTTTTCCAATCGTTATGCCAAAGCCTTGGAAGATGCCCACCTTATTAGGACGGATAAGTATAACGACAATGAATATGTGGAACTCACTCACGACATGCTGGCAAGGGCTATCAAACAGCATCGGGATGAGCAGGAACGGCAAGACGAACTGACCAATGCAACCAAACGGTTGAAAAGACGACAGAGATTGCTCATTGTCGTCATCGCAGCCTTGCTACTGGGAGGTGGTTCCTTATTATGGTATTTGCATGAAGAGGGTTTGGAAAAAGAGAAATTTGACTTCTATCACACTATCAAAATTGCTATTCAGGAGGATTCTGCCTTTTCTGATAAACCGCAATGGGAAGCGGATGTGCTTATCAAGAGATTCAATAGCGATTCACTGCTCTATAAGTGCCACTTAGTAAGAGACAAGGTAAAAGTATTCTCATTCCAATTGCACGATAGTATCTATAGTCACGATAGCCTTCGTGTCATTGTAGAACCTACGGATTCTCTCCGTCTGTGCAAATCAAAGACAGATACTCTCCATGTGATTGATTCGCTGATGTATCTTCGCATTGATTATAATTCGGATGCGAAATATGGGATAAAGGGACGCGTTATCTGCCGCCATTCGGGTGGTGCTGCCGTTCCTGTTAATCTGGCATACGTGACGTTAAACAATGAAGTTGTCCGAACGAATGACGATGGATTCTTCCAATTCTCCTTTAATGATATTAATAAGACGAGATATGGCTGTCTGACGGTATTCAAACGAGACTATAAATTTGTACAGACGGAGTTGGAATATCTGAAACGACAGTCAGGCGATATCATTGAGATAGAACTCCCACTCAAGGATAACACACCAATGGATACTCTATACGAAAGAAGACGTGTGGGCATTGATGGCCTGTTCAATTCTGCAAAACGAGAGAATCGTATAACTTCAACTACAGAAATCGAAAGAAAATGGATGCGTGATATTGTTGTCCTCGATACAATAAAGGCTGATTTGCGGAAGCACGCGAGCAAAACTGCATGCAATTTGTTCTCGCAGATGTTCTTTGTGAGTTGTGTGAAAGGTAAAGATGTCGATTTACGTCCTATTTTTGGATGGTATTATAGACCAAATGCTCGCAAGTCGGCTCCGCTATTGTTCTCTGGTGTAATGTTCCGTACGACGAAGGATGATGCTCAGGATAAGAAAACTGAACGCTGGCGCATTCGCATCACCTCATTCAACAAGATTGACTTCCGAACTGAAGAACATTCACTTATTATCGAAAATCCACGCTCGGATTATTTCACGGTAGACGAAATAGAATATTAGTTTTGAAAAAGTGAAAACAAAGAAGTACATACCACAGCCGATAGACACAAGTGATGTCAAACTGCCTGTAGAGTTGGAACAGTTGGTGAAGAAGATGTCGAAGGACGTACATGAGGTATGGTCTAAGACTCGCATTCAGCAAAGATGGACGTATGGAGAACAGCGTAATGATGTGTTGAAGACGCATCCGTGCTTGGTTCCATACGAGGACTTGCCTGAAGAAGAAAAGGAATATGACCGCAATACCTCTATCGGCACCCTGAAGCTAATCATGAAGCTTGGGTACAAAATTACGAGGTGATAACTATTAGAATAATATGGGCCAACAGTACAAATACTTTGCCTTTATAAGCTATAACTCTAAGGATACGGAGTGGGGCAAACGGGTGCAGAAAAAGCTAGAGAACTACAGAATGCCAGCTACACTATGTAGTGAGCACGGCTGGGAACGTACACCTATAAAACCTGTATTCTTTGCGCCAACGGATATACAGCCAGGAGGACTGACAGAGGAACTACAGGAACGACTGCGAGCGTCAAGGAATCTGATAGTAATCTGCTCGCCCCATTCAGCCAAGTCAGAATGGGTAGGTAAGGAGATTGCATTTTTCCACCAATTGGGACGGACAAAGCAGATACACTTCTTTATCGTTGACGGCACACCACATAGCGGCAACTCTGAAACGGAGTGTTTTAACCCCATTGTGGAGACCCTCGGGCTGCCTGAGATTCTTGGGGCAAACATCCATGAGAAGATATACCGCTGGCCGTGGATGAATAGGGAACGGGCCTATGTACAGCTTATTTCTAAGTTGCTCGGTGTTGAGTTTGATGCTATCTGGCAACGTCACAAGCGTCTGCTGGTTCAGCGAGTTGTCTGCTGGGCCATCGGCATTGTCGCTGTGCTGGCAGCCCTGCTGGGGGTGTGGAATAGCAGTAGGTCGGTGGATGTGCAGATGACGCTCAACGAGGTCTCGGCGCACAACGAGAATCTACCTCCACTGAAGGATGCCGTGGTTACCCTGACGTTGGACAACGAGACGAAGACAGACACCATCCGTACGCTGGATACTGTCCTCCTCTTCAAGAACATTCCCCACCGTTTCCTCGATAAGGAGGTGCGTGTGCAGGTGGCCTGTCAGGAAGCATTTCTGCCCATCGATACCATACTCTTGTTGAGCAAGAACGTCACGCTCGACATCTGTCGGAATTCCGATTATTATGGTCGGGTGCGCTTCCAGTTGTGGAACCCAGATACCGACCAGACATCCACACAAGCCGAACTCCTGATAGACGGTCATCAGGCCCTGTCGGACGCAGAAGGCTTCGTCACATTGACGATTCCCTTGGAGCAGCAGAAGGCGGTCTATCCTGTCACTAGTAAGTCCCTCCATTTGGCGGATAGTGTCGTCCGTCCTCCCTTTGGGCCCAACGATATTGTGCAATTTCAATAGATGACGATGACTAAGCGACTTCTTTCATTAGCTTGTTTACTGGCGATTACAGCGGATTTGTTTGCCCAGACTGTTACGCAACGAGGAGTGTCTTATCAGTACAATGGTAAGCAGAAACGGACGCCATTGGGAGGAGTAACCATAAGACCTGTTTCCTCATCTAATGCGGTGTTGAGCGATTCTGCCGGTACGTTTACGCTCCAATTGCAAGGTCTGCAAATGGGTAGCCGTATTGGTACTGTCTCGGTAAAGAAACGCGGCATGATGGTGTTCAACCAGCAAGCTGTCGATGATTGGAGCGTAAGGAAAGATCCCCTTTGTCTTGTTTTGTGCAATGCAGATGAGTTTGACAATCAGAAGCAGCACCTTATAGAGATAGGCTATCGCCGAGCCAAACAACGCTATAGTAGCCAAAAGGAAGCACTGGAGCAGGAACTGGCAGCTAACAAAATCAAGCAGCAGGAGTATGAGACGGCGTTAGATGCTGCCTACGGGGAGTTGGAACGTGCCCGTCAGCACATGGCTGAATATGCCGACCTCTTTGCTCGTATCGACCAAAGCGAGATAGATACCAATGCCCAAGAGGCAATGGACCTTTTCAACCAAGGTGATGTGGAAGGTGCCATCCGACGCTTTGAACAAGGCAACTACGTAGAGAAACTGCGTCAGGATAATCGAGATATCCAACAGGCCGACCAGCTGAAACAACGGGCCGAGGAAGCCAAGGCCAGGGCCGTTGAGGATCGTGACCGACATGTGAATAGTATTAAGGCACAGATAGAGGCTTATCGCCTCAACAACGACTGGAAGAAGATGGGACAGACCATGAAGGTGCTGGCGGACGAGATGGGGACTTATGTTGATATCTATAATTATGTTTCCTTTTGTCTTGGACAGCACCACCTTGCTGAGGCAGAAACCTATATTCCAAAGTTGTTGAAACTTACAGACGAATTACCCGATAAGAATACTGATACATGGCGGATGCAACGGGTGACGGCGCTGTTTTCTATCGCTCAGAAAAATATCTTCACAAATCAAACGAATGAAGGTCTCTCTAGCATGGAGGAAGCTTTGAAGGTTTCGGAGCAATTTACGGACAAGACTATTGGCAATGTATTCATTTCGATCTGCACACCAATTCTGGCCTCTTTGTATGCTGAAACGGGCTTCAACCTTAAGAGTGAAACAACCTATCTCGCCGCCATCAGGGCATGGAAGAAAGTTGATATGAACAATGTCAACAGAAGCCTTGTCAATGGCCTTAACCTCCAGCAAGCTGAAGGTAATAAGACGTCGATGATTACCATTAGCTATACAGGACTGGCTTTCCTTTATGTCAGGACGAAACAATTCGAGAAGTGCGAACAGTTGTTAAGTGAGGGACTCAAGTATTTGAATAGCCATACAGCCGACCCTGTTGGTGCCAAGGAGTGCCAATCGCTTATATGGGGCGCTTATTATGAACTCTATTGTGCCATGGCGAGACCTGCCGATGCTGAGCGCAGCATAAAGGAGTCGATTGTCATCATGAGAGAACTGGCGAGCAATAATCCGCGACGCTTTGAAGGCTCGCTGGCTGGAAAGTTATGTGATTTAGGCAGTCTATATATTCTGACTCAAGAAAACCAAGCAGCTGAAGAAGCTTTGAAAGAAGCTGAAGTTATCTATCGCACTTCTGTTAACAAGAATTCCGTCGCTATGCGCAACAGCTTGTCACGTGTGTTGTGTGATCTTGGTGCTCTTTATAACAATACCCAGCGAAATGCTGAAAGTGAAGTGGTACTCCAAGAGGCACTCACCATTGTACGCCAGTTAGCACAGACCAATCCTACTGAATATCAGACGCGTCTTGGCGATGTAACCAACACTCTGGGCTATCTTTATCTCACCATGGAGCGTTATTCGGAGAGCGAACCGCTGCTCCGGGAGTCGCTCACTATCCGGGAACAACTTGCTAAGGAGAATCCTCTCCAATATGAGGGCAGTTTGGCGCAGATTTTAGCAAATATGGCCCTCCTTAAGGGTCGTCAAGGTCAGATGGATGAGGCCATGAGCTATCAAGAACAATCTGTGAATCATTATAGGAAAGTGGCTGCGAAGACTCCCAATGTACGAGAAGACTTTGTCGGAGCTCTTTGGCGCTATATCATGATATGCAGCAATACTCGTCAACATGCAAAGACCTATGAAATGAGTGAAGAACTGATACCGCTCATGGCGGAGATGATGGAGAAGAATCCTCAGCAGTTCAAGGAAGACTATGCTAAAGTGTTGGGGAACCAGTCGTACACTTGCATTTTCATGAAACAATATGCCAAGAGTGAACGTTATGCTAGACTGGCTTTGTCGTTGGATGACACGCAACACTGGATATACACTAACCTGGCTGCCGCCCTACTCTTTCAGGGGGAAACCGAAGAGGCAGAGGCCATTTGTCGGCAGTATAAAGATGAACTGAAAGAGGCAATACTTGATGATTTCAAAGCGTATGTGGAGGCAGGTGTCATCCCTGGGAAATATGAAAGAGATGTAGAGCGAATCAAACAGATGTTGAGCGAATAATAGAAAGGTGCGATGAGGAATAGGTTTCTAATAATATGTTGTTTGTTTACCTTGTCTATAGTATTGGTTGCTCAGACGCAGCAGGGAATAGTGAAGACGCAGGGACTTGCGAATAAACCAGGACAGCCTTTGGCTGGTGTCGCCATTAGGTGGCGAGGTGCCATGAATGCTGTGCTGAGTGGAAAGGATGGGAAGTTCAGTGCAGCCTTCCCAGGGAAGAAGAATGGTGATGCCATTTCGCTGCTGAGTGTACAGAAAACGGGCTATGAACTGCTGAATCCGAAGATGACCAAGGATCCACTGGTGTTCTCAACGTCTGTGCCCGTGGAAATCGTGATGGCCGACTCGAAGGTATTGGAAGCCAACAAGCGACGTATCAGCGAGAATGCTTATCGCAAAGCAGAGGAAACATATCAGGCCAAAAAGAAAGTTTTAGAGAAGCAACTTGCAGAGAGCAAGATGACGGAAGCAGAATGCCGTCAACAGTTGCAGACATTGCAGGACAACTATGAGAAGTACGTAAACATGATAGAAGATATGGCCGAGCGCTATGCCCGAACAGACTATGACCATTTGGACTCGCTGGACAGAGAGATAAATATCTGTATAGAGAATGGTGAATTTGACAAGGCCGATTCCCTCATCCATACCGTCTTCGACCCCACGACGGTGTTGGAACGTAACCGTGCTGCTAAGGCTGCTGTGCAGGAGAAAATGCTACTCGCCCAAGAAATCATCGACAGAGCTAATGCCGATCGTGAGGCTTTGTGTCGTGATGCTGACTATGCCAAGCGCGTGATCTCTCTTTTCGACAATCTGGCCGAAGAATATCTAACACAAGAGAATCATGAGAAAGCCCGAGAGTCTCTACACCAATCGCTCGCCATCCGACGGATACTCTATGGTGATGACAGTGAAGAAGTAAAAGCAGTTAAACAGAAAATAAAAGAAATCCAAGAATGAGAAAACATGGTCTTTTTGCCGTTTTATGGCTTAATATATGTCTTGGCCTTAGTGCTCAAACGCAGCAAGGATTTGTAAAGACGTTGGGACGCCCAAACCAGCAGGGTAGGGCGCTGAGTGGTGTGTCTGTCAGAGTAAAAGGCGGTCATAACGCCGTGCTGAGCGGGCAGGACGGAACATTCGCCATGCCCATGCCTGACAAGAAGTTGGGCGATGCATATGCATTGCAACAGGTACAGAAGCAAGGCTATGAACTTAAAGACAAGGGAACTGTAGGTCGCAGCTATGCCTATTCTGACAAGGTTCCCTTGACACTGGTGATGGTATCTTCTGCCCAACTAAGTGATGACAAGCAACGCATTGAGAACAAAGCCTACGAGGTGGCAGAGCGTGAATACAAGAAGCGTCTTGCCGTCTTGGAACAACAGAGAGACAGCAAAGCCATCACCATTGAACAGTATCGCCAGCAGTTATCTGATTTGCAGAATAAATTTGAGAAGTACCAGTCCTTGATTGACGGGCTTGCTGAGCATTATGCCTTGGTGGACTACGACGAACTGAATGATAAGGAACGTGAGATAAATCTCTGCATAGAGAATGGTGAACTGGAGCGTGCAGACTCCCTGTTGCAGTTGTTTGGTGTTCAGCAACGAGCAAACGAAATCTCCGAGCGTCTGAAGAAGGGTGAACGGCTGATGGAAGAGGCGCAGCAGGAAATGGCGGAAGTCCTGAAGCGTCAAGAGAAAGATGCGGAATATCTCTATCAGCTCTATACTATCGCCCTTGGCAGGTTTGACAACGAGAAAGCCCGATTCTATATTGAGACAAGGGCTGAGTTGGATACAACGAACGTGGAGTGGCAATTGGAAGCTGGACAATTCTTGAGCGACTTCCTGGCTGATTATGAAAAGGCCATGCTGTTGAGTGAACGTGGACTCCGTTGTGCAAAGTCGCTTTATGGAGAGACGAGTGAGCAAGCGGCTTTGGCCTATTATGACATTGGAGGAATCTATGAAGAGCAGAAAAATCTGATCCAGGCGTTGGAGTCTTTCCAGAAGAGCCTTGACATCCGAAAACAGCTTTACACCAACGACCATCTGTTGATTGCCAAAAGCTATGCTGCGTTGGGTTCTGTCTATGTCCTGCAAGGCGACTATGAGAAAGGCATGGATTATAACGATAAGGCGTTTGAAATCCGAAAGAAGGTGTTGAATTCCATTCACGAGGATATTGCCGAAATTTATTACACCTTCGCATATATTCAGATACAGTTTGGCGATTATGCTGAAGCCGTTGAATATAATAAGCTTTCTGCCGATATACTGATTCAGTTGCATGGTGAAAACTATAATCATGTGGCCGACTGCTATCATAATATGGGTTCCATATACCTGATGATGAATGATATGGAACAAGCGAAGAAGTATATCCAAAAGGCGTACGAGATACGCAAACTGCTCTTTGGAGAGCAACACCCTGCTGTCGCTGAGAGTCTCAATGCATTGGGAAAGATGTGTATGCAGAAGGGCGACTATGACGGCGCACTTGTTTACTTTCAGCAGGCACTCGCCATTCGACAGTTGGTGTTCGATGACGCAAGTCCCGTAGTAGCCACTTCATATGTCAATGTTGGAACCGTCTATTCTAATAAGGGGGATTTTGCAAAGGGACTGGAGTATTTCAGTCAGGCCTTGGAAATCAACAAAAAGGTCTTGAATGCCAGTCATCCAGATCTTGGTGGCAATTATCTGAATATGGCCATATGCTACTTTTCTATGGCCGACTATGAAAAAGCGATGGAGCATTTGAAACTGGCAGAATCAGAATATGAATCCATAAAGAGTGGCGGATATGATGAACTCGCCCTTTGTTATCATCTGATGGGTGAGACGTATAATGCGGAAGGTAATCTGCAAGAGGCTGCGAATTCCTATATTCTTGCTGAGACGGTATATGAGAGTCTATATGGCAAAGAGAACCTCAAGACTGCTTCTGAAAATGTAAATACGGGCTATATGTATTACAAGATGGAGGATTACCCCACAGCTATCGCCTTCTTTATTATTGCCCTTGATGCCTATACTAAGACAAAGGATAGTCGCGGGGAAGACATCCAACAGGCGGCAGCTCTCATCAACCTGTCATATCAGAAACACCTGGAGAAGCATCCGAATGATAGGAAGATGCAGAAAGAGTATCAGGAATTCTTAGATGCAATGAAATGAAGCTGATTATGAAACTGGGCTTTAAAAAAATGAATAACATGCTGATATTTCGAAAAAAGTATTTATCTTTGAAAAAGTCTTCGCCAGAAAAGATCGTATTATAAAAACTATGAAAGTGATTGGACAATAAGAGGATTGAACTTAGGCATGAATTCACAAAAATAGAGTCTAATTTTGTTCCTGAGGGGTAAAATAGCAAGAGTATCATTCATTATTTCTCTAAAATGTTATAAACATTCAAAGATATGAATCAAACAGAATATGATGTTTTTATTAGCTATTCGCGAAAGGATTATGTGGATTTGAATCGACATGTAATTCCCGGGAATGCTCTTTCGAAAATTAAAGATATGCTTACTCAGAACGGCCTGACGTATTGGTTCGATGAGGAGGGAATATATAGTGGTCAGGAGTTTACGAGTGTTATTACAAAGGCTATTCGGACATCTCAAGTCTTTGTTTTTGTTTCTTCAAAACATTCGAATTCCTCTGCGTGGACTAGTAATGAGATAGCCATTGCCAAGCGCCTAAATAAGCCTATAATTCCTTTCTGTTTGGATGACTCTCCATATAATGATTCCGTAATGATGCTGATAGCTGCACTCGATTATATTGATGGACGCGACCAGAATACAGCCTATATAAAACTAGTCCGGTCGATAAATTATTATACCAATAAAGAAATTAGAGAAACGGATGAGGTGTCAGGGGATGATGTCCTTCAAGGTGATACGACACAAGAACAGGCAGGCTCTCAGGAATATAAAGGACATGCATCATGGTATGAAAAACTCGTAAATCCTTCTTTTTCGTTTTTTCAAAAACTATTGGTGTATTTTCAATTGGGCGTATACAGTTTATCTTTGTTTTTTGTCATTTGGACGTCATTGTTTGGTGCCTTAGCGGTTTATCATCATTTTCAGCTCAGTCAGTTCTTGCTCATGTTGACATTAGTGGTCGCTCTATTTGCTACAATAAAGCTACGAACAGGAAAAGTCTTTTGGTGGGCAGTTATCTGTATCTGTGACTTCTTAGCGATACTATATGTGAGTGTTTTGGCAAAATATCTGTATTTATACTGGCACTCATTCTCTTCTCTAAAAATGCCATCCTCTATTCGATACAGATGGCTTTATGTAATGGGACAAGAAATGGATAATGGTAACTACTACTTTATGCATCCCACGCTGATAACATTTGTCATATTGCATATTGTCTTGATCTGTTGTTCGTTTTACAAAGGAACTCGAAAGACGATCGGATTTGCAGTATGGGGAACTGCTATCTTGATTCCATTGATATACTTCCTGACTTCAAACGGTATAACAGGAACAGGTCTTTCTCGGTTAGCGGAAAAGGAGTTGGAAACTCTCAGTTCTAAGGAACTGTCAACAGGAAAACTCTATGGCATGCATGAGGCAGTAGATTTAGGCCTTTCCGTAAAATGGGCCACTTGCAATGTAGGTGCACGAGAACCCTATCAGTCCGGCGGTTTCTTCGCTTGGGGAGAAGTTGAGGAGAAAGGCTATTATGATTGGAATACTTATAAATTCGGGTCTTGTTCATATGACGAGAAAAACCTGTCCAAGTATTGCACTGATTCAACCTACGGTGTCGTTGACAATCTGACAGTTTTATGCGACTCTGATGACGCAGCTCGTATGCTATGGGGGGAGGGATGGCGTATGCCAACGTATGATGAAATTTCTGAGCTGAAAGAGAACTGTACTTTTGAGAAGAAGAGATATTATGGAATTAAAGGAGTTGTGGTAACGGGGCCCAGTGAAAAGAAGATATTCTTTCCTTTTGTTGGTGATATAGAGGGGGATTGCCATATTTCAGATGGAGAAGGAACGTATGCAATATTATGGAGCTCGAGCCTGTACGAAGAGAACGATAATGCATACGAGTTGGCATTTAGCATTGCTGATAATGTTTGGTTTCAAGGGAAAAGATTCACAGGACATAATATTAGGGCTGTACACGAATAGTTAACGTGATTACTGAGCACTATTTTGAATGTCCTACTGATAGAAGTATTGCAATCAGCGACTCTTTATCAATGGTATCAATAAATAAGGAATTAAAATATGAAAACAAAGACTTACATACCGCAGCCGATAGACACAAGTGATGTCAAACTGCCTGTAGAGTTGGAACAGTTGGTTGAGCGGATGTCGAAGAACGTACATGAGGTATGGTCAGAGACTCGTATCCAGCAAGGATGGACGTATGGAGAACAGCGTAATGATGTGTTGAAGACGCATCCGTGTTTGGTTCCATACGAGGACTTGCCAGAAGAAGAAAAAGAATATGACCGCAATACTTCTATTGGCACACTGAAGCTGATTATGAAACTTGGATTCAAGATAGAAAAAATGGAATCCTCAGAATGTTAAAATCTGAGGATTCCTGTCTAATTATTTGGAGAATACCGGGAAAATATTTACTTTTGCAGCCGAAATACGAATTTCTATCACAGAAAACAATTGTAACAATGAAAGGAACGATGAAGGAAACAGTTTGCTGTCGAGTGGTTCGGAGACGAAGTTGAAACTGAAAAGTTGATGCTGAGTTGATGAATGGACGGGTGGATTGTGCCTTGTCGTTGAAGCGTTCTGTGGGACGCAGTCGTTCTTTGACATGTTGTTACAATTGTGGAAAGTGTGATAGAGAAATCTGAAAAGAAGACTCTGTGATAATAAGGGCAGGTGCTTTGGCACTGGGCCCGATTTCTCTTGCGCCCCTATTTCTGGGGCTTTATTACCTTATTATTATATTTATTTTTAATCATAATGATGTTGACTATGTGTAATGAAAATCTTGATGAGCTGACGGAGCAGGAAAAGATGGAGTTTGATGAGTTTGAAAAGATGCTGAACGAGTTTATTGAAGGTGAATTTGAGAAGGAGTTGAATAAGCAGGATGATGAGGAGGAAACTACGGAGGAAACGGAGGATGACGAGGAGTCTTCTGAAGAGGAGGATGTGTCAATTCCGGACGGGGAGATAGAGCAGAACCAGGGATTGAGTGTGAAGGTGAGCATTCTGCAACCTATCGCCAACCCTCGTGAAGAGCTAGACAAACTGGTGGGTTGTGAGGAAATTAAGCGCAGAATGGATGAATTGGTGGCACTGACCAAGTACAACAGTATGATGCGTGAGGCCTTCCCTGACAGCAAATTGCACGAGGTCTCGCTGCATAGCATCTTCTTCGGACGCCCCGGAACGGGAAAAACCACTGTCTGCAAAATCTATGGCTCGCTGTTGCGACAGGCAGGAGCACTATCGAAAGGTCATGTGGTGGTGTGCGACCGTGGTACCTTTATCGGAACGCTGTGGGGCGACGAGGAACGTTCGTTGCGTCAAGTGTTGGAGAAGGCCAAGGGTGGGGTGCTGATGATTGACGAGGCCTATCTGCTGAATGGCAAGAACGATAACGATTCAGGAAAGATGGTCATCCAGTTGTTGATGAATATCCTGGCCGACGAGACGCAGCGTGACATCGCCATCGTGTTGTGTGGCTATAAGGACGAGATGAAGAAGCTGCTGGACTTGAATCCTGGTCTGCAGTCGCGCTTTCCTAACAGGTTTGAGTTTCAGGATTTTACCGTCGATGAACTATTGGAGATTACCCAAAGTCGCGTTATGGACTATGAGTACAAGTTTACCGACCAGGCATGGGAAAAGTATCGTCGGCTGATGGAGCAAGCTTATCAAGTGCGCGACCCGCAAACGTGGGGCAATGCCCGTTTTGTGGCCAATCAGCTAGACCGCATCTATATCCAGCATGCTGCGCGTTGTGTGAAGCAGTTGCCAGACGACAAGTCTCAGCTGCGTGTGATTACTGCGGACGACATTATCCCGATTGAGGTTCCTCGTCAAAGAGCACGCATGGGCTTTTAGTAAAAATACGACTCAGATATCACTTTTTTTACGATTTTCTTGTTAGTTTTTACTTTTTTTACTAATTTTACCACCGCTTAAAGCTAATTTCGTCTTGTTTTATTTCTGTGTTAAGATGCATAAGCTCGCTATAAAGAAAATAGTAGCACAGATTGAGAGAGATCGAAATGGATATTCTGATATGCTTTAAAAATAAAGACTTACTATGAAAGAAGAGATAAACAATATTATTAAGCTCATGATCCAGCAGGTTGTGGACCATGTGCCGGAGTATGGGGATTTTGCCCCTGTCATGGAGTTTTTCGTGAATCCTGATGTAAGAACCCAAGAGTTTGTGGGGAAGTACGGCCTGAAGGTGTTCAAGATGCCCAAGGATATTGTTCCTGACCCCAGAATACGCTATATTGAGGCGGCTGCATATATCCCGTCTGCCATATACAAGTCCGACTGTACCGTCGCTTCAGGCACCAAGGACGAGATCATCGCCATCATGCAGACACCAGAATTTGCGGAAAAGCTGTGTGAAACCTTCCTGGAGTTGGGTGAGCTTTTTGAACATTACGACTAATGCGTGACATTTTTGGGGGAAGTTGGTAGGTTGTTGGTTGCTTTGCGCTCTATAGTAACATAATGAGTTTTTTATGTTTAACCGACAGCGATTAGTAAAGTATGCTGTCGTAAAAAAGGTACGACAATGTTACAGTTAAAAGGAAAGTGTTGCAAGGACTGCAAAATCTTCACGGACAATATAGAGCAGGAAGCCCTCTCGATGGTGTATCATTTCCTTGATAACCCTATGTTCGAGGGTTCCATGATCAGGATTATGCCTGACGTGCATGCTGGTAAGGACATCGTGGTCGGATTCACGGTTCCGTTTACGGACCATGTGAACCCTGACCATGTAGGTGGCGACATCGGCTGCTCAGTATCGACAGCTATCACGGATATGCCTATCCATCCAGAGGATTACCCGATGATTGAGAAGACTATCCGCGAGAACGTAAGATTCGGTATGAGCATTCAGCAAAAGCCAGTCTATCCGGTTGCTGACCTGTACAAGCACTTGCAGTTGCGCCTGCAGCAGGCTCGTCAGCAGTGGCCTGAGATGGTGGGTGCGATGGATGTCTCTGAACGCGGTATTACCGCCATGCTGAAACGCATTGAACAGAAGGAACACATGTTCTACAACAGTATCGGTACTGTTGGAGGCGGTAACCACTTTGTGGAAGTGGGCGTGACACCTGAAGGGAACTATGCCTTCACGGTGCACTGTGGAAGCCGTAACCTTGGTCAGAAAGTGTGGAAGTACTGGAAGATGGAGGCCATGAAGCAGGAAGGTGTGACCAATGGATTCCTGGTAGAAGACGCCATGAAGGGATATATCACCGATATGGTCGTTGCTCAGGCATACGCCGAGTTCAACCACATGGTTATTGACCGTTTAGTGATGGAGGCTATCTGCAAGGGTAGCGGCAAGAAAGCCAATATCGTGGAGCAAATCTACACCACCCACAACTATATCGACTTCTCGATGAAGATGATGCGCAAGGGTGCTGTGGCTGCTCCCGCTGGAAGAAAGCTGGTAATCCCATTCAATATGCGTGATGGTCTGATTATCGCCCGTGGCAAAGGTAATGAGGACTGGAACCAGAGCGCTCCTCATGGTGCAGGTCGCCTATTGTCACGTTCAGATGCCAAGGAACTCATTGACCTCGATGAATACAGAGAGGCCATGAAGGGTATCTACTCTACATCAGTCGGAACTGGTACTATTGACGAAAGTCCGATGGCCTATAAAGACCCAAAGGAGATTCTTCGTCTGATTGAGGACACTGTGGAAGTAGAATACTTCATCCGTCCCGTTATCAACCTGAAGGCCACCAATTCCTACGACTCTAGTGTGGAGATTGATGTGAACGAAGAACAAGATTAGGTAAGAGGAGGCTCGCTCCGGGCGGTAGGTCACTACTCCATTCGTTACGACGATGAGGCAGCATTGTTGGCTGAAGCCCAACGCATCTTTCTTAATACTGTTGAAAGTCAGGAGGGTATGACCATCACATTGTGAAATTAACTACGGCTCGCACGAGATGATACTACAAGTTCCTGGTTGATTTAAAAATGAAAGTTTAGAGATAATTACAGATGAAATGTAAGAGCCAGACGCTGCTAGGCGAAGGGTATGAGAGGGAATACGGACTGCGAGTTAACTACATCAGCGGGCATTACGGACTGTTTGACAAGGATGGCCGTATGTTACTGCCTTGTGCCTATGACCAGATAGAGCACTTTGATGACTGGGAAAGTGCGTGGGTATGCTATGAAGGTTTATGGGGAATGGTTGATACGCGAGGGAAATTTCGCTTTAAGCCTCAATATCTGCAGAAAGGCCTCTTTGTTGACAATGCCTGTTGGGTGAAGCGTCAGGATGGGGCATGGGGACGTATTAACCATGATAACCATATTGTAACCCCATTCATTTATGCTGGTCATCATTCTGTACTTGCCGTACTAGTGGTTGAGCAGGACAAACATTTCGGAGCCATCGATGCCCAAGGTCATCTGGTGTTACCTTTCGAGTACACTAAGATAGAAGAAGTGCAGTTGGAGAAGGCCTGGGATAGCTGTAGTCAGGGATGTGAACTCTCTGACGTGTTTATGGCCATAGCCTATCAAAATAGGGATATGTGGATTCTTGACCGTGAAGGGCATATCCGTTTCAATGAACCATTCTGTTCGATGTACTGCTCGGTTTATTGTAGCTGGACTCCTGGACCACATACTTACGATTATGCCTTTCATGACGATCTCATGCTTATTGCAAAACGCAAGGATTCTACGATTCCCTACGACAAGCATGACAACTGGCTTGTGGGTCTCTACGATGTAAGGAAAGAGGAATTCCTCCTGCCATGTATCTATGACCAAATTGCTGAATACAGCGATGGCGTACCTTGGTTTGATCGCACACCTGGCAACTTTACGCGGGCCCGTCGGGAAGGCAAGGAAGTGTTACTTGACCATACAGGTAGGGAAACGATGCCATTAGAGTATGAAGTCGTAGACTACCGTGGTTTCTATGATGGTGAATACCTGATTCCGGCCTATAAAGACAACCTTTATGGCTATATCAACGTCCATGGAACGGTGAAGATTCCCTTTAGGTTTAAGTGGGCAGGACAGTTCTATCATGGCGTTGCGCCTGTCCGTTATGCATCAGTGAGAGACGGCGTGCGTTTGGACGACTATACAGAGGACCGTATGGAAGTTAGGTATATCGACCATCATGGTCGTGAAGCGCAAGCCCCCGATCATTATCCTGATACTATTTATTAAAAATGCACGAATATCGTAAGGTGGTTGAAATGAAATACAATATAGAACGACTGATAGGACTAGGTAAAGTCCTGAAGAGAGAGAATTTTGTTTTCTTCTGGGGGCATACCGCACGAGCTGACAAGGATGCACGAGCTTGTCTAAGTCAGTGGTGGCTGTGTACCTTTGAGGTTGATGGAGTCTACTATAACTGTACTGAACAATATATGATGGCTGAGAAAGCGAGGCTGTTTGGAGATGTTGATACATTGGAAAAGATATTGGCGTCATACGAGCCTATGGAGCAGAAAAAGCTGGGACGCAGAGTTCAGGGGTATGACGATGCAACATGGAAAGCTCATCGCTTTGATGCTGTGCTGCGAGGAAATGTTGCCAAGTTCTCGCAGAATGAGAAGCTCCGTGACTACTTGCTTTCGACTGGAGATAAGATTCTTGTCGAAGCCAGTCCGAAGGATGATGTCTGGGGCATCGGTCTTGAGGAGTCGCATCCTGATGCCATCAATCCGTGGCGATGGCCAGGAATGAATCTGCTAGGCTTTGCATTGATGGAAGTAAGAGATGTTATATTATGAGAGATGAATCTATTGAGCGATTAAGAGCGTTCGCTATTAAGCATACAAGAATGGGAAGCTTTTCTGTTCATGGCATTGTCCATTGGGACAGAGTTGCAAACAATGCAGACCTCCTGAATACAAGCGATGTTGACTTGCTTGTTGTGAAAGCCTTTGCCTATGTTCATGATGTGGAAAGAAATGACGATGGTTACGACCTTCAACATGGCCCAAGGGCTGCAGCACTTGTTGATGAGATACGTGACACTGAACTCGCCTTTCTCAATGATGATGAGATTCTTCAGTTAAAAAAGGCTTGCGAGCTACATACGACTACGTGGAGGACGGAAGATGCTACGGTGAATGCTTGCTTTGACGCGGATCGTCTGGATTTGGGGAGAGTAGGAATTGCTCCGAACCCAGACAAGATGGCGACTGTTCAGGGGCAGATCTTAGCGGAGAGAATGATAGAAGACGATCCTAATGATTGGATCCTGAATGGCGGTTGAACAAGGTGCCTCTCATAAAAAATGAGGGGCATTTTTGTTTTTGCTGATAGAAATGGGTTACTTGCGCCACTCTCTTAACATGAACAGATAAAACATAGGAGGTTAATAGAGATGAACGCAAAGACGAATGCAGAAAAGGAGTGGCTCCGCAAAATGACTACCGGCAGGGTGGTGGAGAACCCCACGCCCAAGCCATGCAATGGGTTCGGTGATGTGGCAGGCATGGACGAGCTGAAGCAGTTGGTAACGGAAGGCTTCATCAATGTGCTGAACAACCAGGAATGTGCCAAAGCCTATGGGATTACTCCTCCGAGCATGCTCTTCTATGGTCCGGCAGGATGTGGCAAAACATTCTTTGCCGAGAAGATTGCTGAGGAGGTGGGCATCAACTTCATGAAGATTGTACCTGACGACCTGGCATCGACCCTTATACATGGCACACAGGAGAAAATCGGTGAGGTGTTTCGTAAGGCAGAACGTAAGGCTCCGACACTGATTTTCTTTGATGAGTTCGACGCGATGGTGCCACGTCGTACCAATGACGATCATAACTATCAGAACGGTGAAGTTAACGAGTTTCTGTGTATGCTGAACAATGCTGCTGAGCGAGGTGTCTATGTCCTGGCGGCTACCAACCACCCCGAGCGCATTGATAAGGCTGTTTTGCGCACAGGTCGCATCGACGAGATGATCTATGTGGATATGCCTGACAGCAAGGCGCGCGAGAGCTTGTTCCGACTAGAGCTGTCAAAGTTGCCGGTAGCCGAGGATGTTGACTTCGTAAAGCTTGCCGACTTGACAAAGGGATATAATTGTAGCGACATCAGCTATATCATCAAGGTGGCTTCCCGTAAGATGTTCAATGCCAGCATCAAGGAGAAAGAGCAGCCCTACAAGGTGATTACGCAGTCGTTGTTGGAAGAAACCATTGCCCATCAGTCGCCTTCTGTCACCAGCCGTGAACTGAAGGAATTCGAACGGGTACGCAGTGAGTTCTCTCCCATGGACAAAGGCAGACAACATGTGGCTATTGGATTTCATTGAACAAGTGGGCTGTGCCCTGATTAACAATTTAATAACGATACGATTATGAAAGAGAAAATTTTTGAGGCATTCAAGGCTCTGGGCTTTGAGTTAGAGGAAGTGGAAGGTTTCGGTTATGGTTTCCAGTATGAGGGTAGAAGCTATCTCTATATGTGTAGTGAGGACGATGACGACTTTTTGAATATCGTGATACCTGCAGTGTTGGACCTTGAGGATGAGAACGATATCTGTTTCTATCAGCTGATGGATAAGATTAACGCTGCCCGCAAGTACATTAAGGCCAACAGGCTTGGTAAAAGTATGTGGTTATCCTACGAGCGCGAACTGTTTGGAGACGAAGACCTGAAAAAGGTGCTCACACGTATGATTCTGCATCTGGATGCATGTCTGATGTTTCTGCAAAAGGCAATGAAGAATTCTGAAAAAGAGGAGGATTAGCTATGACAAAGAAAGAATTAATGATGTCTGTCCTCGAAAGGATAGGCTATCCACCAAAGATTGATGACGATGGCGATATCATGGTTTGTTATCAGTTGAAGACTATCTATGTCTTGACGGGTGACGAAGAAGAGACTTATATCTCTATGATGCTTCCTCAGTTCTATGAGATAGAGGAAGGACAGGAAACGGTAGTCTTGGCGGTTTGCAACAAAATGACTCGTGAACTGAAACTCGCCAAGGTGTATATAGACCAGACCTTCAAGAGTGTGTCAGCTGCCTGTGAGTTCTTCTATGCCAACGAAGAGTCATTGGAACAGAACATCCGCCACTCGTTGGAGCTGTTGGGTGTGGTGCGTGGCATCTTCAGAAGAGATCTGGATGAACTGTCGGAGGATGAGTGAGAAGATGATCAAGGACTTGGGACAGGGGGTGCAGAAATGCACCCTCTTCGATTAATGAGTTCAAATAAATCACAATTTATTTTGTATTTTGAACACTTATTCGTAACTTTTCGACAAGTCGAGAAGGTATTTTCGTTCGAAAATGCTCAAATTAATTTGGCATTTTGCTCACTTATTCGTACCTTTGCAGCGTCAACTAACTAACTAAGTGTATGAAATACGTTTATCAATCATTCATTTCCCTTTTGCTGCTCCTGCTGGCGCTGCCAGTTGCAGCCTACGAACAGCAGTCAATTAACATCACTGTAAATGGTAAGTCGCGTAATATGATTTGCTTTACGCCCAACGACTTGCCTGCCAAGTCGCCACTGATGATTGTGACGCACGGCATGAACCAAGATCCGGAATACCAGATGGGCTCTGACAAGTTGTACGAACTAATTGATACGGCAAAGTTTGTCATTACCTATTTGCGTAGCGACGGCAGCACATGGGACACAGGCGGTACGAACGACCAGACCTTCGTGTCGAAGACCATCGACGAGATGGCCAAGCGGTTCGATATTGACAAGGAACGCGTCTATTGGTCAGGATTTTCAATGGGTTCCATGCTGATCCACCACTGCATAGCCAATATGCAGAACAAGATAGCAGCCTTTGCACCCACCAGTGGTATACAGTTCTCTGAGTCTCCTTGGAACAATTGCAAGAAACCCGTGAACATGCTGGAGTGCATCGCCTATGATGATGACGTATTTGGCTATGAGCAGTATGGCATCCATGCTTATATAGAGAACTATGCCAAGCACGACAAACACACGCAATATAGCAAGCAGGTAGGCTACAGGCCCATGGGTGCTTCGTGGGGCAATGGCGACCTGGAGAAATGGACTGGTGGCCCCAACGGTGGCGAGGTATGGCTCTATTCTTATAATAATGGTGGTCACTGGCCATCAGACCAGAATAGACACCTTATCTGGAACTTCTGCAAGCGCTTCTCGCTAAATCAGCCTTCGGCACGCATCACGGTGCCTGCTGGCGAGACCACCAATCTATATATGGGTCCGAAGGATGAGGCTTCGTTCCCTGACGTCCAGATTGAAGCTACTGCCAAGGCTAAAACCACAGGCGGAAGCATTGTGCAGGCCGACATCTATGATGGAAGCACACTGTTACAATCGCTGACGGAGGCTCCCTATACCGCTACCCTGACGGCCCCAGCAGCAGGTGCACACAGTCTGCGCATTGTGGCAACGGACAACAACGGAAAGACAGCCGATGCCTACTGTTTGGTGAATAACGAGGTGGTAGAGGAAGCTGCGAGCTACGACCTGTGCAGCAACTTCACTATGGATGGTGCTGTTCCTCAGGACTGGTATGTCAGCAACGGCACCGCCTCGTCAACGCGTATGGGGGGTGGACTGCCCTATACCAATGGTCCACGTTTGTTGTATTTTACTAATGATAGTCGTGGCTTCGACTACGGTCTGCTGGTTCAGAACTCTGCAGGCAAGGCGAAGGCCGCCTTTGCTAAGTTTGGTGACGAGAAAGGCCGTTCAACGATGTTGTTGCACGCAGGAAGCTACGTTCTCGGCTACAGGATATATAACTGGAACCAGTCTGAGCCTACGCCCGTAACCATCGCTATAGAACGTCCCGACGGGCAGGAGATGGCTTCAAAGGTTTATACCCCCACCAAGAATATTGGTGGCAATACGGGCAATGCATTTTCAAGTATTAAGATACAGAAGTTCGAGTTCGATATTAAGCAGACGGGCTACTATGTCCTCGCATTCTATACCGATGCTACGAAAAATGCAGACTTTGTAGCAGGCAAGCTGACTCTCAAGCTGAAGGAAAGCAGAGAAAGCGATGCGACGCATCTAAATGATAATGTAAAAATGATAAATGATAAGGGGGAAACGACCAACGATAGTTGGTACGACCTTCAGGGGCGCAGAATAGCTAATGGCCAAAAGCCAATAGTTAAAGGCTTATATATCCAGAACGGCCGAAAGGTCGTTGTCAAGTAGTACCCTTTGAAATGATAGCAATATGGCAACAGTAGATGACAAGAAAGTGATTTTCTCGATGGTGGGTGTGAGCAAGACCATCCAGCAGAACCAGAAACAAGTGCTCAAGAATATCTATCTCAGCTTCTTCTATGGAGCGAAGATAGGCATCATTGGTCTGAATGGTGCAGGTAAGTCGACGCTGATGAAAATCATTGCCGGACTGGACCAGCAGTATCAGGGTAATGTGGTATGGGCACCTGGCTATACGGTGGGGTACCTGCCTCAGGACCCTCCCTTGAACGAGGAGAAGACCGTCAAAGAGAATGTGATGGAAGGTGTGCAACATGTGTATGATGCACTGGCTGAATATGACGAAATCAACGTGAAATTCGGTTTGCCCGAATATTACGAGAATGCAGATAAGATGGACCAGCTGATGCAGCGTCAGGCAGAGTTGCAGGACATCATCGACGCTACCGATGCGTGGAATATGGACTCTAAGCTGGACCGTGCGATGGCTGCGCTGAACTGTCCTCCTGGCGATTGGTCTGTAAAGACCCTTTCTGGTGGTGAGCGCCGTCGTGTGGCTCTGTGTCGCCTGTTGTTGCAGAAGCCCGATGTGCTGTTGCTCGATGAGCCTACCAACCACCTCGATGCAGAGTCTATCGACTGGCTGGAGCAGCATTTGCAGCAGTATGAGGGTACGGTGATTGCCGTCACCCACGACCGCTACTTCCTGGACGATGTGGCTGAGTGGATTCTGGAGCTGGACCGTGGCGAGGGTATTCCCTGGAAGGGTAACTACTCCAGCTGGCTGGAACAGAAGTCACAGCGACTGGCTCAGGAGGAGAAGCAGGCTTCGAAGCGTCGTAAGACGTTGGAGCGCGAGTTGGAGTGGGTGAGGATGGCCCCCAAGGCCCGTCATGCGAAGGGTAAGGCTCGTCTGAACTCTTACGAGACTATGCTCAACGAGGAACAGAAGCAGAAGGAAGAGAAGTTGGAAATCTTCATCCCCAACGGACCACGTCTGGGCAACAAGGTCATCATTGCCGAACATGTGGCGAAGTCGTTCCCTGAGAAGACGCTGTTCAAGGACCTGAACTTCAACCTGCCACCCAACGGCATCGTGGGCGTCATTGGTCCCAACGGTGCAGGTAAGACCACGCTGTTCCGACTGATCATGGGTCTCGACAAGCCTGATGCTGGTACGTTCGACGTGGGCGAGACGGTAAGACTCTCGTATGTCGACCAGCAACATAAGGACATACTGCCCGAAAAGTCCGTCTATGAGGTGGTGAGTGGTGGCAACGAGACCATCCGCATGGGTGGCAAGGATGTCAACGTACGTGCTTACCTCAGCCGTTTTAACTTCAGCGGTGCCGATCAAGAGAAGAAGTGTGGCGTACTCTCAGGTGGTGAACGCAACCGTCTGCATCTGGCCATTGCCCTGAAGCAAGAAGGTAACGTGTTGTTGCTCGACGAGCCCACCAACGATATTGACGTCAACACGCTGCGGGCCTTAGAAGAAGGTCTGGAGGCCTTTGCGGGTTGTGCTGTTGTCATCAGTCACGACCGCTGGTTCCTGGACCGTATCTGTACACACATTCTGGCATTCGAAGGCGAGGGTAACGTCTTCTACTTCGAGGGGAACTACAGCGAGTATGAGGCTAACAAAGCCCTGCGCTTAGGGCTCGATGAACCCAAGCGCGCACGCTACCGTAAGCTCATGGAGGAATAATACTGAAAGAAAGGAAGTTTTTGTTTTAAGAAAGAAATTACCAGAAATTATCCAGAAATTATACTGTGCGTATGAATGCACTGCATATATAAAAATTTCTGATTAATTTCTGGTAATTTCTTTCCTTATAGTTCCTGTTCGAATTTCTTTCTTTAGTCAACAATTTTGGGATATTTGCGTGTCCAACCGTCCCAGCGGAGGCGCATGACACCAAAGAATGCCTCGCCAAAGATGCCACCCGACATCTTGCTGACACCCTCTCGGCGATTGACGAAGATGACGGGTACCTCCTTGATTTTGAAGCCAATCTTGTAGGCAGTGAACTTCATCTCAATCTGGAAACCATAGCCCTTGAAGCGAATCTTGTCGAGCTCAATGGTCTTCAGCACACGCCGCTTGTAGCACTTGAAGCCAGCGGTGGTGTCGTGAACCTGGAAACCAGTAACGATGCGCACATACTTCGAGGCAAAGTACGACATCAGCACGCGGCCAATGGGCCAGTTGACCACGTTGACGCCACTGACGTAGCGTGAGCCGATAGCCACGTCGTAGCCCTCGTCGGCACATGCCGAGTAGAGCCGGGGTAGGTCGTTGGGATCGTGGCTGAAGTCGGCATCCATTTCGAAGATGTAGCCGTAGTCACGCTCCAGCGCCCACTTGAAACCAGCGATGTAGGCTGTTCCCAAGCCCAACTTGCCGCTACGCTCGATGATGAACAGACGGTCGCTGAACTCCTCCTGGGCCATCATACCCTTGACGATAGCCGCCGTACCATCGGGCGAGCCGTCGTCGATAATCAGAATATGAAAACACTTTTCCAAGCCGAATACGGCACGGATAATCTTCTCGATATTTTCCTTTTCGTTATACGTAGGAATGATGACAATGCTGTCGCTTGTATGCATGGTTGCGTTTAATTTTGTTGCAAAGATACAACATTTTACTTAAAAGCTATCGTCCTTTAACTCCCTTTAACTCCTTTAACTCCTTTAACTCCCCATTTCTTTGTATCTTTGCATGCGAAATTCGTATGACGATACAAGAATTGCTGAAGAAATATGCCTTGTTGCCCCAGGTGGGCGCATTGGCAAAGACGTTAGAGAAAAAGTCGGTGAAAACGATTTTTCTCGAAGGACTCATGTGCTCATCTGCTCCGATGGTGTTTGGAAGCCTCTCCCTAACCCTCTCCAAAGGGAGAGGGAACCTTGGCGCTTCTGAGTCCCCCCTCTTTTTGGAGGGGGCTAGGGGGAGGCTCCTCCTTTTTATCCTGCAGGATGCAGACGAGGCGGGCTATTTCTACCACGACCTGACGCAGCTGCTGGGCAAGGAGCAGGTGCTCTTCTTCCCCTCCAGCTATCGCCGTGCCATCAAGTATGCCCAGCGCGACAGTGCTAACGAGATTCTCCGCACCGAGGTGTTGGCAAGACTAAGTCTCTCCACCAACTCCTCCCTAAGTAGCGAGGGGGGCGTTGACGCAGGAGAGTCCCCCCTCTCTTTGGAGGGGGCTAGGGGGAGGCTCCTTATTGTCACCTACCCAGAGGCCATTGCCGAGCTGGTAGTCTCTAAGAAACAGTTAGACGACCGGACGGTAGTGCTCAGCGTGGGTGATACTATTGATGCTGACGAGACGGTGCAACAGTTGCGCAACCTGGGATTCCAGGAGGTGGACTACGTCTATGAGCCGGGTCAGTTTGCCCTGCGTGGCAGTATCCTCGATATCTACAGCTATAGCAGTGAGTTGCCCTTCCGCGTCGACCTCTTTGGCGACGACATCGACTCCATCCGCACCTTCGAGGTGGAGACACAGCTGTCGAAAGACAAGTTGCAGCAGGTGACCATCGTACCAGAGCTGTCGATGACAGAGGAGAAGATGTCATTCCTGTCGTTCGTGCCAAAAGAAACCTTGCTGGTCTTCAAGGACTTCCTGTATGTCCGCGATGCCATCGACCGCATCTATCAGGAGGGCTTCTCCGAACAGGCCATGACAGAGCGCCTGGAGGGGGCTACCGAACAGGAGCAGCACGAGATTATGCAGCAGATGCGTAAGGAGAGTCAGCTGATTAGTGGTGCGCAGTTCTCGCGCGATGCTGTCGACTTCCGACGCATCGAGATGGGCCATCGTCCGTCAGGACTGCCCGATGCTACTATCTCCTTCCATATCTCGCCCCAGCCCCAGTTCCACAAGAATTTCGACCTGTTGCAGCAGTCCTTCGAACAGTATCTCGCTGATGGCTACCAGCTCTGCATCCTCGCAGACAGCAAGAAGCAGCTGGAGCGTTTGCGCGACATCTTCGCAGAAAAAGGAAGTGTTCTTTTCGATTCCGTCGAAAAGACCTTGCACGAAGGTTTTGCTGACGACGACCTGCGAATCTGCGTATTCACTGACCACCAGATCTTTGACCGTTTCCACAAGTACAGTCTGACGTCCGACAAGGCACGTTCTGGTAAGGTGGCGCTGACGCTGAAGGAGATTCAGCAGTTTGAGGTGGGTGACTACGTGGTACACGTGGACCACGGCATTGGTAAGTTTGGTGGCTTGGTGCGCATGCCTATTGACCAGGGGCAGGGGGCAAGGGGCAAGGAGCAACAATACCAGGAGATGATTAAGATCATGTACGAGGGTGGGGGCTCTATCTATGTCTCTATCCACTCGTTGTACAAGGTGTCGAAATACAAGGCACAGGACAATGGTCAGCCACCCCGTCTGTCGCACTTAGGCACAGGGCAGTGGGAGCGCATGAAGGAGCGCACCAAGGCCAAGCTGAAGGATCTTGCCCGCGACCTCATCAAACTGTATGCCGCCCGTCGTCGTGAACTGGGTTTCGCCTTCTCTGCCGACTCCTACTTGCAGCAGGAGCTGGAGGCATCGTTCCTCTATGAGGATACCCCCGACCAGTTGAAGGCTACCAACGATGTGAAAGCTGATATGGAGAAGGCACAGCCCATGGACCGACTGGTCTGTGGCGACGTAGGCTTCGGCAAAACGGAGGTCGCTGTGCGTGCTGCTTTCAAGGCGGCGTGCGATGGCAAACAGGTGGCCGTGCTGGTGCCCACCACCGTGCTGGCCTATCAGCACTACCAGACCTTCTCCTCACGACTGAAGGATATGCCCGTGCGTGTAGACTACCTCTCGCGTGCCCGTAGCACCAAGCAGACCACAGCCCTGTTGAAAGACCTGGAGGCTGGCAAGATAGACATACTAATAGGTACCCACAAACTCATCGGCAAGTCGGTGAAGTTCCACGACCTGGGACTGCTCATCATCGATGAGGAACAGAAGTTTGGCGTCTCTACCAAAGAGAAGTTGCGCCAGATGAAGACCAATGTCGACACGCTGACGCTGACGGCAACACCCATACCGCGTACCCTGCAGTTCTCGCTGATGGGTGCCCGCGACCTGAGCATCATCCAGACACCGCCGCCCAACCGTTATCCCATACAGACGGAGATACATACGTTGAGTGCCGAGATTGTGGCTGATGCCATCAATTTCGAGATGTCGCGCAACGGACAGGTGTACTTTGTCAATCCGCGCATCAACGACCTGCAGCGCATCAAGGAGATGATACAGAAGTATGTCCCTGATGCTCGCATTGCTGTGGGTCACGGACAGATGAAACCTGAGGAGTTGGAGAAGATCATCTTCGACTTCATCAACTACGACTACGACGTGCTGCTGTCGACGACCATCGTCGAGAACGGCATCGACATACCCAATGCCAACACCATCATCATCAATGGTGCCCACCGCTTCGGGCTCTCCGACCTGCACCAGATGCGTGGTCGTGTGGGTCGTGGCAACCGCAAGGCGTTCTGCTACCTGCTGGCGCCCCCGTTGGCTGACCTCCCTCAGGAGAGTCGCCGCCGCCTGGAGGCCTTGGAGACCTTCAGCGACCTGGGCAGCGGCATCCATATCGCCATGCAAGACCTCGACATCCGTGGTGCTGGCAACCTGCTGGGTGCCGAGCAGTCAGGCTTCATTGCCGACCTGGGCTACGAGACCTATGTCAAAATTCTGCAGCAGGCGGTGGTGGAAATTAAGAATGAGAGCCTACCCCCAGCCCCTTCCAAAGGGAAGGGGGGACTCAGCGCCACAGCTCCCTCTCCTTTTGGAGAGGGGTGGGGAGAGGCTTCCCTCGAGTCCGACCTCGAGCTCTACTTCCCAGACCAGTATGTGCCCTCTGATTCTGAGCGCATGCTGCTCTATCGCGAGCTCGACGGCTTGCAGACTGACGAGCAGGTGGCAGCCTACCGCACGCGCCTGATAGACCGCTTCGGCCCTGTGCCTCACTGTGGCGAGGAGCTGATGCGTGTCGTTCCCCTGCGTCGCCTCGGACAGTCGCTGGGCTGTGAGAAGATAGTCCTCAAGCAACAGCGCATGACGCTCTTCTTCGTCACGCAGGCGGACAGCCCGTTCTACCAGAGCGAGGCCTTCGGTCGGCTGCTGGACTTCGTGGCCCACAATCCCCGTCGCTGTCAGTTCCGCGAACTGCATGGCAAGCGCTCTATGGTTATCAGCGACGTGCCTACCATCGAGGAGGCCGTCAACATCCTGAAATCGATAAACTAACAATAATTACCAACTATAAAACGTACTAAAGAAAGATGAGAAAAAGAGTATTCCTGGCATTGCTATCCGCTGTTAGCATGCTGAGTGTCAGCGCTGCAGAGCGCCTGACGAGTCCTGATGGAAACATCGTTGTCGTGGTGGACGTGCAAGACGGCAAGCCCACCTACGAAGTGCAACTGGGTGGCGTCACCTTCCTGCAGCCCTCGTCACTGGGTCTGTTGACCAACATCGACGACCTGACCAGTGGTTTGACGTTGAAGGGTATAGACAGCAAGAAACAGCACGACGAGTACTGGCTGAAGACCACCAAACGGAGTCACATCAGCTACGATGCTACAGAGGCTGTCTGCCATTTCGAGAAGGGTGGTCGTCAGGCCCTCGACATCCAGTTCCACATCACCGATCGCGACGTGGCCTATCGCTACAAAATCTACCCCAAGAAGATTCGTGGTGGCGAGACGCTGGTGGCTGTCGTCAGTGGCGAGGCCAGTGGTTTCGTCATGCCTGAGGGTACCACCACGTTCCTCTGTCCGCAGGCTGGTCCGATGGGTGGCTTCGCACGCACCGCTCCCTCTTACGAGACGTCCTACACCCTCGACGACCAGATGGGCAAGAACGGCTGGGGCAATGGCTTCACGTTCCCCTGTCTCTTCAAGACACCTGCTGGTTGGCTGTTGCTCAGCGAGGCAGGCACCGATGGTGGCTATGTGGGTTGCCGACTGTTGAACAAGGGTGGCAACAAGTATCAGATTGGTTTTCCTCAGGAAGATGAGATGAACGGCTTTTGCACCACCTCTGCTGCTGTCTCTCTGCCCTGTGAGACACCTTGGCGCACCATCACCCTGGGCACCACGCTGGCTCCTATCGTGGAGACCACCGTCACCAACGACGTTGTTCGTCCCAAGTACCAGGCCTCTAAGGAGTATGTCTATGGCAAGGGCTCGTGGTCGTGGATTATCGGCATGGACCCCAGCTGCAACTTCGACGAGCAGAAACGCTACATCGACTTCTCTGCCGCTATGGGTTGGCGCTCTGTGCTGGTCGACGCCCTGTGGGACGTGCAGATTGGCTACGAGAAGATGGCCGAGCTGGCACGCTACGGTCGTGAGCGTGGGGTAGGGCTCTTCTTGTGGTATAACAGCAACGGCTCGTGGAACGATGCTCCCCAGTCACCCAAGGGCAAGATGGACAAGTCTGCCGCTCGTCGCAAGGAGATGGCGTGGATGAAGGAGAACGGCATCCTGGGCATCAAGGTCGACTTCTTCGGTGGCGACAAGCAACCCATGATGCAGCTCTACGAGGACATCCTCACCGATGCCAACGAGTTTGGTCTGCAGGTTATCTTCCACGGCTGTACACTGCCTCGCGGTTGGGAGCGCATGTATCCTAACTACGTCGCCTCTGAGGCTGTCCTGGCTTCTGAGAACCTCCACTTCGGACAGGGCGCTTGCGATGCTGAGGCCTTCAACGCCTGCATCCACCCCTTCATCCGCAACACCGTGGGCTCTATGGACTTTGGCGGTTCTACGCTCAACAAATACTATAACAAGGACAACCAACACGGCACCGTTCGCAAGACCAGCGATGTCTTCGCACTGGCTGTTGCCGTCCTCTTCCAGTCCAGCGTCCAGCACTTCGCCATGGCGCCCAACAACCTCGAGGATGCTCCCGTATGGGCTGTCGACTTCATGAAGCAGGTGCCCACCACGTGGGACGAGACCCGTTTCATCGACGGCTATCCTGGCAAATACTGCATCATGGCACGTCGCGCAGGCACCAAGTGGTATGTCGTGGGCATCACCAGCGACGGCACACCTCTGCAGAAGAAGATAGACACCAAGGCCTTCTTCCCCAAGGGCACGAAGTCTACCGTCTATGTCGATACCGATGCCATCGTGATAATGTAGGATAGTCACATCAAATCATCAAGCCCTGTATGTCCACCGCATGCAGGGCTTTTCGTGTCCCAGTAAATAAAATGTTTGTAAAGATGCCGTTTTTCCATTTTTATTTCTTATCTTTGCAGCATGATACTTCTAATGATAATTCTACTTTTCTTAGGGTGCAGTCAGCTGGTAATGGCAGAAAGTGCCGACAGTACTGAACTGCAGCCTAAGATTTCATTGGAATATACTGGTGAGTTGCAAACCGATTTTAAGACCACCAGCCAGGTCAATCTCCTTCAGCTTCGCGCTGAACTGCCCTTGTCGCGGTCACTGTCCTTTCAGGCAGCATCACTCAGTGTTTCCTCTACACAAGACGAACTGCTGTTTGATAATATGATGGGCTATTCGAATATCGATGCCTACGACAAGTCCTTTGCACTCATGGTGGCTGGTTTTCAGTGGCACATCAATAACCGGCATACGCTTTTTGCTGGCATTCGTCGCATCGACGAAGACTACTTCTGCAGCGATGGCATGTCACTCTATACCAATCCTTCGTGCGGAATCTTTCCTACCATCAGCTGCAACTACTTCATTGCCACCTATCCGTTTGCCGCTATGGGCTTACACTACGCCTATGAAACAGACCGCCTGTGTTTGCAGGCTTCCGTCTATAACGGTACTCCCAGTCAGGATTTTACAGGTAGCAACAATGTGTTCCGCATCTGTCCCAAGAACGATGGCGTCTTTGCCTTAGGTCAGGCAGAATACCGTTATCGCGACAGCCGCTATTTCCTGGGAGCCAGCCTCTATAATGGCTATGATTACGACCTCTATCTCGATGGTGAAGAACTTCTAACGGTACCCATCGAGCGGAAGACGTATCCTACGATGTGGGCCTATGCCGAACAAGCACTCTCGTCCCGTTGCATGCTGATAGCTGCCTATGGTCATTCTTTCAGTAGTGATGATCTGGTTCGTAACTACTACGGTTTGGGAGCCCAATATGCCTTGGGAAAACTCAGATTTGGACTCTATTCAGACCATATCCGTGCGTTGGACGTCAATGAGTGGAACACCGAGTTAGTCTGTCATATCAATCTCAATGATTATCTCTCCGTTAAGCCTGTCCTCCACATCCTGAATTGCGACAGCAAAACCCAGTGCATCGGCCTGCTGCGGCTGACTGTGAATTTGAATAATTAAGAACATATGCAGGGCTTTTTGTCGTCATTATGTAATTTCTTGGTTATTGTTTGCAGAATTACATAAATATTTCGTAATTTTGCAGGTCGAAAGCGAATAAACAAATATAATAATGTATAGGACAAAGACATGTGGTGAGCTGCGACTCACCGATGCTGGTCAGCAGGTGACGCTGGCCGGATGGGTTCAGAAGACCCGTAAGATGGGCGGTATGACGTTTGTCGACCTGCGCGATCGCTATGGCATTACGCAGCTGGTATTCGACGAGTCGAAGGATGCTGCCCTGTGTGAACAGGCTAACAAACTGGGTCGTGAGTGGTGTATCCAGGTGACGGGTACCGTCAGCGAGCGCCAGGCAAAGAACCCGAAGATGGAGACAGGTGATATCGAGATTCTGGCTGAGCAGCTGAACGTGCTGAGCGAGAGTCAGACGCCTCCCTTCACCATTGAGGACAATACCGATGGTGGTGACGACATCCGCATGAAGTACCGCTATCTGGACCTGCGCCGTAGCTGCGTGCGCAAGAACCTGGAGCTGCGTCATAAGATGACGATCCTGATTCGTAACTTCCTGGACTCTCTGAACTTCATCGAGGTGGAGACGCCTATCCTGATTGGTTCTACGCCTGAGGGTGCCCGCGACTTCGTGGTGCCCAGCCGTATGAATCCTGGACAGTTCTATGCACTGCCACAGTCGCCACAGACGCTGAAGCAGCTGCTGATGGTGAGTGGCTTTGACCGCTACTTCCAGATTGCCAAGTGTTTCCGCGACGAGGACCTGCGTGCCGACCGTCAGCCTGAGTTCACACAGATTGACTGTGAGATGTCGTTTGCTGACCAGGAGGATGTACTGCAGATCTTTGAGGACCTGGCACGTCACCTGTTTAAGGAGATTCGTGGCGTAGAGCTGCCCCCACTGGAGCGTATGACGTGGCACGAGGCTATGCGTCGCTTTGGTAGTGACAAGCCCGACCTGCGCTTCGGCATGGAGTTTGTGGAACTGATGGACGTGCTGAAGGGTACGGGCGAGTTCCCTGTCTTCAACGAGGCAGAATACATCGGTGGTATCGTGGTGCCAGGATGTGCTGAATATACCCGCAAGCAGCTGGACCAGCTGACAGACTTTGTGAAGCGTCCGCAGGTGGGTGCCAAGGGTCTGGTATATGTGAAGTTCAACAGCGACGGCACTGTGAAGTCGTCTATCGATAAGTTCTACCAGCCTGAGGTTTGGCAGAAGCTGAAGGAGAAGACGGGTGCCAAGGATGGCGACCTCGTACTGATTCTCAGTGGCGACAAGGCTGACAAGACACGTACCCAGCTCTGCACGCTTCGCCTGGAGATGGGCGACCGCCTGGGACTGAGAGACAAGAACGTGTTTAAGTGCCTGTGGATTGTGGACTTCCCCCTGTTCGAGTGGAGCGACGAGGAACAGCGCCTGATGGCTACACACCATCCGTTCACGCTGCCTAATCCTGACGATATCCCCTTGCTGGATACTGCTCCTGAGAAGGTGCGCGCCGTGGCTTACGACTTCGTCTGCAACGGCATCGAGGTGGGCGGTGGCTCGCTGCGTATCCACGACGGCAAGCTGCAGGAGAAGATGTTCCAGATTCTAGGCTTCACCCCAGAGCGTGCGATGGCTCAGTTCGGCTTCCTGATTAATGCCTTCAAATATGGAGCACCCCCTCACGCTGGTCTGGCCTTCGGTCTGGATCGCTTCGTCAGTATCATGGCTGGTCTGGACAGTATCCGTGACTGCATTGCCTTCCCGAAGAACAACTCTGGTCGCGACGTGATGCTCGATGCACCAGGCGAGCTCGACCCCAAACAGTTGGAAGAGCTGCAGCTGAAAGTGGAGTTGCAAACTGAGGACAAAGAAAACTAATTCCAGCGTTTTCGGTTTTAGGCGACTTGATGTAAGTCAAGAATTAGCGAAAAATTCTAAAAAATAAGTGTTTAGCCGACAAATAAAACGGAAGAAGTAGTTAATTTTGCATTGCAAAGATAGAATACTATTTAAGCGTATAATTTTTTAAAGAACTATGGCAGAAAAGAAGACTACAAAGAAGGCCGCTGCTCCCAAGGCTGAGGAGACAAAGAAGGCCGCTGTAAAGAAGGCTGCTGCTCCTAAGAAGGCAGCAAAGGCAGCTTTCGCTGTAAACGCTGAGAACGCAGGTTTCAAGGCTGGTGATGTTTATCAGGCACTTGCTGCTGCTGAGAAGGCGCTGACTGTTAAGGAAATCGCTAAGGCTGCTAAGATCAGCGAAGAGGAAACTCTGCTGGGTCTGGGCTGGCTCTTCAAAGAGGGCAAGCTGTCTGCTGCTGACGAGAAGATTACACTTGCTTAATCAATTAGAAGAAAGCATAAAAGGGCTGGAAGCTGCAAAAGGCTTGCCAGCCTTTTTTTAGATGACGTACGACCAACAGATACTGAAGATACTCACTGAGGCTGGTGAACGGGGTATAAGCGTGCAGAATATCAGCAGACACGTTTATAACCTGAACTGTACCTTTTTCCATCAGCCGGACTATGAGGAGGTGCGTAGTTACGTGCAGCAGTATCTGTTGAAGAATTCGAAGTCGCAGCAGTCATTGATTGAGAGTACGGGTCAGCGTGGATGTTATCGTCTGAACACGACGGGTTCGAAGGATGCCCAACAGCTGATGCTCTTGTTTCGTGACGAAACGGTTGCTAATGAGGAAGCATCCGTGTCGCAGGAGGACTTGTCGCTCGACCTATTTGAGGGAATGATATAGTTGGTGCAGCTGTTCTGCTGTCTTGCGCCAAGAGAAGAGTTTGGCGCGTGCTAATCCTATTTGTTTTTGTTGTTCGTAGAACGTCTGGTCTGTCTCCAGACGTAGCATCATCTGTGCTATCTCGTCGCTATGCTCAGGATTGATGAGGATAGCGTCAGGACCACCAATCTCGGGCATGGATGACGTGTTGCTGGTGATGACGGGTGTGCCGCAGGCCATCGCCTCCAATAGGGGGATGCCGAAACTCTCGCGCAGGGAGGTGTAGAGGAAGGCAAAGGCGTTATTGTAAATCTTGGGCAACTCGCTGTTGGAAATGTAGCCCGGCATGTCGAGCATGGGCAGGATGTTCTCGATATGGTTACGGCTGATGATGTCGTTGAGGTAGTTGCGATCGAGGTCGGCCATCAGCAGGCGACGCTTGACAGCAGACTGCTCCAGGTATTTGGAGTAGGCCACCAGTGTACGCTCGGTATTCTTCTTGGGGTCGGTGTTGCCGAGGAAGAAGAAAAAGCCTTTCCCCAACCCCTCCCAAAGGGGAGGGGAGCTTAGCGGCTGGAACCAGTCGTTGTAGCCATTGTATATCATGGCCATGCGCTCTTCAGGGATGCCCAGCTTGCGCATGATATTGTCTTTCTCGAAGTTGGAAACGGTGATGATACGTTGGCACTTGTCCAGAATGCGGGGTACTACCAGTCTGCGGTAGAACCATCCCATATTCTGATAGAGCGACTTGTTAGACTTGTCGCGAGGTTCCAGGAAGATGATGTCGTGAAGGGTGAGCACCAGGGGGATGTCGCACCAGATGGGTGCCGTATTGCTGGTGCAGTGGAGCAGCTCTACGCCATACCTCTTGGCAGCGCGCGGCAGTGCCCACTGTTCCCAAAGCGGGTAGGAGGGACAGCTCAGTTCGACGATGTGTACATTGGCAGAGTCCTCCACACAACGGTCCTCACCAGGTTTGACGAAGACGTAGTACTCGTCGTCAGTCTGCATCTGTTGCAGTTCCTTGATTTCCTGCAGGACGACATAATCCATGCCGTGCTTGTTCTTGCGGAAAATGCGCTGGGCCTCGATACCAACCTTCATATTTGACAATTTTACTATTTGACAATTTAGCTATTTAAGGCTTTTGATAATTCTCGCTGGAACACCGGCGACAACACAATTGTCTGGCACGTCCTTGGTGACGACGGCACCTGCTGCTACCACACAGTGACGACCAATGGTGACGCCAGGCAGAATAACAGCGTTGGCACCAATCCATACGTCGTCGCCAATGACGACAGGCTTCGTGCTGACGCCTTGTTCGTCGATGCACTTGGTGGCATCTTCGAAGTTGTGGTTGAGGGCCGTCACCGTGATGCCTTGTGCCAGGTTGACGTGGTTGCCTATGCAGACGGGACCAATGACGGTGCAGTGGATGCCGATGCGTGTATGGTCGCCAATGCTGACGTCGCCCACGGCGTTGTTGATGCAGCAGAAGGACTCGATGACGCTACGTTTTCCCAACCAGAAACGACGATAGGGTGGTGTGTCCATGCGAGCGCTCCAGTAGATTTTCGATCCACTGCCACGATGCTGGTAGAGCGGTGCCAACAGTCGGATATACCACCGTGGACGGGCATCGCGCTGGTTCATGATGAGGTAGTCCAGGAATCGCTTCAGGCGTGGTGAACTTTTCAGTCCCTCTCGTAGTTGTTCTTTGTCTTTCATGCTTCTATGATTTGATGCCACTGACGGCTGATGGTTTCTATATTATATTGCTTAGCGATGGCAATGGCTTTCTGTGACGTACAAGGCCAGTCGAGTTGGGTGGCTGCATGCATCTGACGAGCTAAATCGTTGACATCGCCATTAGAGAAGTAGAGTCCGAAGTCGCCCATGATTTCCTTGCATATAGGTAGATCCGACGATATGATAGGTAATCCATGAGACATGGCTTCCATCAAGACCAAGGGCATGCCTTCCCAGCGTGATGAGAGCACATAGACCTGTGCATCATGGTAATACTGCTGAATATTGTTGGTGAAAGGATGAATGGTGATGTGCTCCTGCAGGTGGTATTTCTCGATGAGCTGCTGATAGAGGGGCTCCTCAACGCCTTCTCCCACAATATCTAGTGTCCATTCTTGATTGTCTTGTGCAAAGATGCGGAAAGCCTCTATCAACAGGTCGAAGCCTTTATGCAGATGAGAGAAGCGGCCTACAGCCAGGAACTTCTTTGATGTACCCTCTGATGGGGAACCAGGCACCAGTGTCAGTGGGTTGTAGATGACCTCTGTGGGGATATGATATTTTGGGGCATCATCATGACAGAGTACTACTGTCTTGTCAAGCTTAGCCAACTGTAACTCATAGTGTTTGCAGAGTTCTGGCCCGATATAGAGTGAGCCTTCGCCAAAGAGCGCTTGATAGGAGTTGTGTATCCATCCGATGAGACGTGTTCCTTGCAGGTGGTGGCGACAAGTAGCCAGACGCACAGCCAAAGGAGCATGTACGCCGATAATAACATCGTAGTGCCCTTCTTCTAATTCTTTATACAGAGCCTTGCGTTGTTCATGTGGGAACGAACTGTAGGCATAAAGGTCAGACGTCAGACGCGTCTGGGGCAGATGGCGACGATAGAGGTAGCTATAGGTCTTGCAGAAGTAATACTCCCATCGTGAAACTTCAGGAAAGGAAAAGAACCGATAATGGATGTTTGCCTTGTCAAGTCCGTAGAACGTAGTGTCTTTCTGCTCCGGCTTGTCCTTGGTGACAATAGTCACATCATAATCCTTCGCCAATTCCTTGGCAATCACCGCCGTCACTCGCTGAACACCGCCAAACGAGAAGATGGAGTCGGTCAGAAAGCAGATTCTTTTCATTTCTGCGTACAAAAATACGGATAAATCTTGATTAATCCAAATTTTCTTCGTAAATTTGTGGCAAACTTTACGAATAATGCGGATACTATTTCTAACCTATCACGGCTTTGAGGAGGCCAGCGGTATCTCGAAGAAGATGCTGGCACAGATTAAAGGCTTGCGGCAGAATGGTCATGAAGTACATTTGTGCTATTACGACATTGCTGCCGATGGGTCGCGCTGTCGGTATGTTGATGGAAAAGTTATCCACAACTATGGACGAGGTCGGTTTGCAACGCTTTTGCAACGTATGGATTATCGTTGTATCAATGACTATTGTCGAGAGCATGCCATCCAACTTGTTTATGTTCGTTGTTTCATGAATGCGTCACCATTCAATATCCGATTATTTAAGCGTTTGCAAGCAGATGACATCAAGTCTGTGATGGAGGTACCAACTTATCCATATGATGGTGAGTTTGCAACATTGCCTTTGAAATATAGGATAGAACATATTTTTGATAAGATGTTCCGTTGTAAGTTGGCTTCGTATATGGATGCCATTGTCACGTTTACAGATGAGCAGGAAATTTTTGGACAGCGAACAATTTGTATTAGTAATGGCGTTGATTTTGATAGCATTCCATTGCATAAACCAATAGCAGTTACTAGTGAAATACATTTGATAGGCGTAGCGGAGGTACACCCTTGGCACGGATTTGATAGACTCATCAAAGGTCTTGGAGAATACTATCGCCAACAACCAGTTGCTAATAGTAATAAGCCAGACGTATTCTTTCATGTGGTAGGGGGCGTTAGTGAATCGATGATGCGCGACTTCCAAGCCATTATTCACCAGTTTGGCATAGAGCAATACGTGGTGTTTCATGGTAAACTCTTTGGGGACGAACTGACTGCCGTCTTTAATCAGTGCCAGTTTGCCATTGGTTCATTGGCACGCCACCGCAGTGGTATAACCCGTATTAAGACCCTTAAGAATAGAGAGTATGCTGCCCGTGGCATTCCCTTTATTTATAGTGAAGAAGACAGCGACTTCGATCAGCAACCCTATGTGCTGAAGGCTCCAGCTGACGATTCACCTGTTGAAATATGTCAGATACTTGATTTTTTGAATCGTTCTTCCATGTCTCCAGATGATATTCGCAGAACAGTTTCGTTGTTAGCGTGGAAATATCAGATGAAGCGTGTGATTGATGGGATTTGAAACAATGTATGAAATAAGCGAATATAGTAATTATGGAAATCACTAAAGATAATACTAGTCCGTTAGTAACAATCGGTATCCCTGTATATAATGTTGAGCCATATATAGAGAAATGTTTATTGTCTGTATTGAATCAAACTTATACTAATTTAGAGATTTTGGTGGTTGATGATTTAGGAACTGATCATTCGATGGAGATTGTTGATTCTTTGCAGAAATCGCATCCTCATGGTGGTCTTATTAGAATTGTCCGTCATAATAAGAATCAAGGTATCGGCGAGGCTCGAAATACGGCAATCCGTGAATGTAAGGGTAAATACCTTTATTTTATTGATTCTGATGATTATATGGAACTCAATACGGTTCAGTTGCTGGTAGAACAAGCAGAGAAATACAGCACTGATGTTGCTATTGCTTCTCACCGTAGAGTTGCTTTGGATACTGGTGAGGAGTTACCTACTTATCAGTATACGGAATATCACTTAATTCAGGGAAAGGATGCCTTTGCCAATTTCGTTTGTCAAGATTTGCGCTGGCATATAGCTATCGTAGTTTGGAATATATTGTTTTCTGTTGATTTCCTTAGAAAGAACGAGCTACAGTTTTATGGACGGAAAGATGAGGATGCATTATTCCTTTCCGATTATTATTCAGAGGTGAATACTGCTGTCATTTTGCCTGATATTACATATAATTATGTGTCTCGCCCAGACTCAATTATGGGCTATATGAGCAGAAAACAGATTCCTATTCGTGAAATACGTGAACGGTTCCATACGGATTCTGTGATGACTTCACATTGTGCCCGTTTGAAAGACCGCTCGTTTTATGATGTACATTGTGCCAGGGTTGTCAAACATAAGTTTCGTGCGGTGTGTGTTGCTTTAAGGCATCGTAGTCGTTTTTCGGAACGTCTTTCCAATAAAGAAATTCGACAAGAGTTAAAGCATCCAGCAACATTGTCTGAGATCCTGAGGTTTAAGCGTTATAAGACCTTCCATCTTTTCTTCTTCACTGTCAGCAAACTACCTGCGTGGTTGGCGATAGGAACGATATGGATGGTAGGAAAGACGATTAAGTGGATTTAGCAGGCACCAAATCTTCAAAGAGTTGTCGCCAACGGTTCATGACTGTTTCCACAGAAAAGTCCTCCCCGCGTTTAATGGCTTCTTTTGATAATGATTTCCATATGTCTTCCTGATCCATCAGAAGACTAAGTTTTTGGGCATATTGTTCTATGCTGTTCTCTTCAATGAGATACCCGCATATACCATCTTTGATTATACTTGCAGGTCCAAATGGACAGTCAAATGCAATACATGGCAATCCGTGTCTGATGGCTTCCAATAATACTAGGGGGAACCCTTCGAAATGTGAGGTCATAACACAGATGGCACTTTTGGAGTACTCTTCACTGATATGGGGCGTTGGCGGGTTGATAGTTACATTTTGCAACTGAAGATCGTGTATCATGTTGGTCAGCATATGATGTAGTTTCCCGTCGCCAAAGAACTCCAGTGACCAATCTTGATGTTGTGGCGAAACCCTTTTCCATATTTTTAACAGCCTGTCGTATCCCTTCTCGGCAGAGAGTCTGCCAACAGCAATGACGCGTTTGTTTTTGTAGTCTGCCATCCTGCTGACAGCCATTGTCGAAAAGTTGGGAATCACTTCTAGGTGACGGGCTTTCTTCCACAGATGACTATCGCCTTCTGTCAGAGTTACTACTACATCGGCATGTCGTTCAATCATTCGAAAATACCTTTTCTTCATGATGAGATTGGTGTATAGTCGTGATACAAGAGCTCTGTTCCCTTCCATGTCAGCCATGATGAATGGGCGGGCTTCATGACACTCAATGATTTTTTTTGCACGGCACTTGATGGTTGTGACAATGTCGGCAGCAAAACGAGCCACACCAATAACTATGTCAGGGTCTATCTGATGGATTGTCTTGGTCAATAGCTTTTTAAGCGCTTGATTTGTTTTCCATTTCACAAGCAGTCGTTTCGGATAACCGTAATGGTATTGTCGATAGTAGGGTATAGCTAGATTGATCTGCTTGACGTTCTGTGACAATGGAAATGTGTTAGCCTGTCCTGCTATCTGTGTACACGAGATGATGGTAACATCATAGCCGAAGACATCAACCAAGTAACTGGCTTTTTCTGACAGCATTTTTTCTGTTCCCCCCGATGAGACCATTGTCTCTGTAACATATACAATCCTCATTGCAGTTGTGTTTTTTACTGTTTCTTTTGGGCTATTCTAGTCAGTAATACCCGTGTCTCTATGAAAGTAATGGGTATGAAACGATAAAGGAAATATACAAATTTCTGCTTCAGACCGTTGGAAAAACGTAGGTCGGGTGCCACCTTTTTTAGGTGCATCAGGATTTCTTTTCTGTCTGCAGCTTTCTTTACATCGTGGACAATGGCATATAGCAGCACCGAGAATGATGCAAAGACATTGTCGCAGATTCTCTGTATGATTTCTGTTGAGAGTCCATCGATATTCCTAAGTGCCCATGTCTTGGCAATTGTTATTGCAAGATCTTTTCCTGATTTGATGTTGATGGCCGTTGTAATGGAAGCGTGGCCTATTCTATAAATATATAGCAGATTGTGCACTCTTAAGCATCTACCAGCTTTCAGAAAACACTCGTGGGTAAAAGGAATGTCTTCATAGTAAATGCCTGGCACAAAACGGATATTATTATTGACAAGAAATTCTCTGCGGTAAATCGTTCGCCATACGTAGCATTGCCGTGGGTTCAGGTCTTCCAGCAATAATGACCAACCACTCTTCTCTTCTGTATTAAGAGACACGGATAAGGTGTTGTTCTGAAGAGTATCCTCAATATCTTTGTCGTTCATCTTTTGGAAGTCTGCCACCACCAAGTCTGGTTTTTTCCGACAAGCTTCTGCTATTAGTGGTGATAGGCACTTGTCTGCTAACAAGTCATCGCTATCCACTAGCAATATATATTCTCCTTTAGCCTTTGCCATACCATTGTTTCTTGCCATAGAGAGTCCTTGGTTCTCTTGGTTGATGACAGTGATATTGCTATGCTCATTAGTGATATCTTGAATGACTTCCATGCTTCGGTCTTTGGTACCGTCGTTCACAACGATCACCTCGAAACTATCTTCCTTCATACCTTGTCTGTAGATGCTTTCCAGACAAGCACGGATGTAGTCCTCAACCTGATATACTGGAATTATAATACTCAATTGTGTCATAATCATCAACTATGGGGTCCTGGAGCTATTCTTTTAAGAGTGATTCAAACAGCGATTTCCACTGTCGCATAATAACTTCTTTATCAAATATCTTTGCTTTCACTATAGCCATTTCAGAAAAAGTTTTTCGTGTCTCGGGATGATCCATCAGTTCACTTAATTTTTCTGCAAATAATTCGATATTGTCGTTCTCAATCACATATCCGTTCTTTCCGTTATCAACTACGCCACTAGGACCGTATGGGCAGTCAAATGTTACACAAGGAACACCATGTCTCATGGCTTCAAGCAGTACCAGGGAAAAACCTTCAAAACGCGATGTTAGCACACAGATAGAACTGTTTGCATATTCCTTACTGATATTATCTGTGAATGGATGAATAGTAATGTTACTTACCTGCTCCTGTCGGATTTGTGTCTGTAGCTCATTCTTAAGGGTTCCTTCTCCAAAGATGTCTAACTGCCAGTTTGGATGCCTTGTATATACATTCTTCCATATACGGATAAGTTTGTCGTAGCCTTTTTGCCATTCCAGGCGTCCTACAGCAATAACCCGCTTGCTCGTTCCCGAGCTTATGGCCGTTACCTGCATAGTCGAGAAATTAGGAATCACCTCTACACGATGTGCTTTTTGCCAATCAATAGCATCTTCGCGAGTTAGGCAGACAACGACAGATGCCTTCTTCTCGATGGTACGGAGGTAGATCTTTCTATAGATGCCAACAAACATCTTGGAGAGTGGAGAACGTTCACGATATAAGACGTTCGACATCGTAAAATGTCGGGCTTCATGCGATTCAATGACCTTCTTTGCCTGACAGGGAATACTACATACAACGTCTGCCAATGTATAGCCCACGCCAACGATGATGTCTGGTTGTATGGAGTCGATAGTCTTTGCCAGTTTTTGGCTAAGCAAATGGTGATATCTCCATTTTTCCCAAAGACGTCTCGGGTAGTGATATTTATATTGTCGGTATACGGGAATCTGTAGATGAATTTGCCCTACCTTTTCTGATATATAATAGGTGTTTGGTGTTTCATCAGGGAACTGATAGCAGGTGATTAAATAGATGCAATAACTATCATCTGCAGAAAGTTCATTCATCTTCTCTGAAATGATACGCTCCGCACCTCCCTTGAATGCCATTGAATCTATGATATACGCGATTCTCATATTTGTATTGCAAAAATAGAAATAATATTTGAAATATCAAAATTTTAGTCATATATTTGAACAAAATTTTGTAAATATGTGGAACGGACTATTCAGTCTTTGCTCACATTTATGTCCACAGTCCACGATAGGGAATCGGGATAAGCATCTGTTTTTAACATATTTTTTTAATTTCCGGCAATGATAAACTCTTCATTTTACTATTTATTTGATTTTATTTATTACCTTTGCATGGTAGAATCCGCGATTGAGACTATGGCAAATTGGTATGATAAATACATGAGTATCTATGGGAAACCTTTCAGTGAGGTGCCTGAAGATATAATACAAGGAACCCGTGAGCGTTTGGCTGCGTTGCAAAGTCCAGAGCCGTTGGCCAGTATCGTGGTGATAGGCTATAACGAAGAGAAACACTTGCAGGCGTGTCTGTGGGCTATCAGCGAGATACAGTGTAAATATCCAGTCGAGATTATTGGTGTTGACAATGACTCGAAGGACTGTACGGCCGAAATCTATGAGAAGTCGGGCATACCTTATTATACAGAATACCAACATTCCTGTGGCTATGCCCGTCGTTGTGGGTTACAGCATGCCAAGGGCCGCTTCTATTTCGATGTCGACAGCGACACACTCTATCCGCCGCAGTATTATGAAATCATGCTAGACCACCTGTTGAAGCCAGGTGTCAGCTGTGTCTCTGCTACGTGGAGCTACTTCCCTGACGAAAATCATAGTAAGCTTTCATTGCGACTGTTTGAGATGGCGCGCGACCTGTTTCTGTGGATTCAGCATTTCAAGCGTCCCGAACTCAGCGTGCGTGGTCTTGTGTTTGCCTATAATGCCGACTATGGTCGCCAGGAACCCTACCGTGTGGACATTATCCGTGGGGAGGATGGCTCGATGGCGCTGAACCTGAAGAAGTACGGCAAGATTGTCTTTGTGCGCGACCGCCGTTGCCGTGCCATAACGGGTTACGGTACTATTGGCAACCAGTCGATGTGGCAGAGTTTCGTTGACCATGTGCGCATCCAGATGCGTGGCATCACGCGCATCTTCCATTCCACCGACCATTACGACGATGCGGAGGATAACCTCGTCAAGAACAAGTAAGCGTTAGATTCTGATCAGTGCAGAGCCGCTGGTGCCTATCTGAACGACATAGATGCCTTTGCCCAAAGTGGGTAAGGGCAAGATTACGTGGTTGTCGTTGGTATTGATGGGTGAACGATCAACCACGCTGCCGCCAGTGGTATAGATGGTAACAGCAACGGGTGTCGTGGGCACATTGTCAAAAACAATGTGCAACAGACCATCGCTGGCCCAGATGCGTGCATCGCTGGGCTCATGCTGACTAATCTCCTTGATGGCCGTAACGCCCAGGATGTCCAGCAGACCACGGTAGGCATCAATCTCACCATAACCATATTTGCTGTTGGGGTAGCTGAGCGCTTCCTCTGGCTGGCGACTGGTGCGCTGCAGGACACCCATGATGTCGTCGCGTGTCAGGTCAGGTTTGGCCTGTAGCCACAAGGCGATGATGCCAGCCGCTACAGGGCACGCCATCGACGTACCGGAATCCGTGTGCCAGGGGTAGCTGCGTCCGTTGACCTCTGAGGTGGCTACATCGTAGTCTGTCGCGGTGGGGTAGGCCTCCCGATAGTAGCTGCTGTATGCTGATATGACGTTCCTGCCAGGTGCACAGATGTCGGGCTTGGTGCGTTCGTCGAGTGTCGGCCCGACAGAAGAGAAAGGACTCCACAGTCCAGCTTCTTCGCCGTCATAGAGGCTCCCCTTCCATTGACCGTTGATGTTGCGGAATCCCAGGCGGTGTGTCGTAGACCCCACACAGATGGGTGCTGTCAGACAGCCTGGTCCTAGGATGTTGTGACTCACCATGGCGTCGTTCCATCGTGGGTCGGTATCGCGGTTGGCCAACGCATAGGTCGCAGAGCCGAAGACTGCCGCCTGCTGGCTGCTTCCACCAATAACGATGGCGATGGGCGACATCCTGTTGATGGCTTTGTTGCCTAGCAACTGCACCATCGCAATGCTTCCCTGTTGGTCGAATGCCGAGGGATAGCTGTTGATGACGATAGCCAGCGTGTCATTGCCTACGAAGAGCGTATCGATGATGGTTCCCGACCAGCGTTCGTCGTCTGCGGCAATCTGCAACTGGTGTGTGGGCGTGCTGCCCGCTGTGTAGGCATAGAACGTCAGAGTGACAGGTTCCTGACTCTTGATGCGGTACAAGGCGTTCTGCTTGCTCGTCTTCAGGAAGGCCCCCGCCTGCTCCTTGCCCACGGGTTTGTCGATATATGTCAGTTGGTGACTCTCGTTGCCTGCTGAGGCTACGAAGATGCGTCCTGGTCCGATGAGCCGTTCCAAGAAGTCGTTATACAACAGGTCATCGTCGTCCATATAGGGTGTGTAGCCCTCGCTGAACGACACCACACATGGCTTGCCCTGCTGTTCGGCATAGTCGAAGATGTATTTGAAGCCCAGCGCATCCGTCGCTGAGGTGTAGAGATAGTAGTCCTGCGTGTCAATATACATGGTGTCGCTGCTCACGGCATTGGCCACCAGACAAATATCACTCTCGTAGGCCACCCCACGATAGGGCATGTTGTAACCGCTGCCGGCGGCAATACCTGCTGTATGGGTGCCATGCGCCTGGGTCTTACCATCAGTGGCACAGCCCTGTGCCAGGATGTCGCTAGTGGTGAGAAAATCTCTGCCGACAGGCAGTTTCTCGTCATGTGGCTTGGCCAGCTGGTCCCAGAAGGCCTTGATGCGGTAGTCGCTCAGCGACACATTATTATAAAAGGTGGGGTGGGTGAGGTCGAAGCCCACGTCAACCAGTCCCATGACGACGCCCTTACCCGTGAAGGCCTGGTGTTCGGCAGTTCGTTCATAGACTGGCAGGATGTTGCTGACCCGTGGCACTGTGTCGAGTGTCACCTCAGCACGCTGGTTGGCCTCCACACGCAGTACCGTCGGGTTCTCGATGAGTTTTCCAATCTGCGACATGGGTATGGTGATAATGCTGATATCGCCTAGTTGCGCATAGATCTTGCCACCATACTCCACCAGCATCTCCTCTGTCAGCGTCTCACTGGTGCGCACGAAGACGGTGACCAGCCTATCGTCGCTTGCGGCTCGCCGACTTGCTTCTGCCTTCTTGCCTCTCACCTCTAGCTTCTCACCTCTTTCCCCTGTCCCCTGTTTCAGCCACA